>Ga0209290_1000010_pt1 | contig 265699 bp, 241 predicted proteins | sample EN1Hudsemesocosm_2_FD_184632 | JGI IMG/M metagenome (GOLD analysis project Ga0209290, IMG submission 184632) | Methane-oxidizing microbial communities from mesocosms in the Hudson Canyon - EN10B Hudson Canyon (SPAdes) (version 2) | ecosystem: Environmental > Aquatic > Marine > Cold seeps...
AATCTACACACAAGCTCAAGGCTTAAGGTTGGGACGGCTTCCCCAGAAAATCAGTTATCTACTATAAACAAGTGGGTTAAATAATTCTGTGTTTTTAGAGATGCATTTAATATACAAGGTTGGGTTAGATTTTTTTTGCGGAGCAATAAAAACGTAACCCAACATCTCTAGAGCTTCATAATGTTGGGTTACGTTATCTGCGCTTTGCTAGATAATCTAACCCAACCTACAAGGTAACTTATTGTTTATTGCATTTAACTCTTAACTTAATGGCAGGGATTTAAAGAGTGTAAGCATTTTCCCATATTCTGTAGGCGGGATACGGAGGAGTTAGTTAAGTCGATGGCTGAGTTGTATCCACTTTTACCATTAGTTTTTGCCCTGGCTTTAAGTATTTCCCTAATTTCTTTTTATTCCATTTACGTAAGTCAGTAACGCGCACATTGAATTTCTTTGAAATAGCCGATAAAGAATCACCACTACGTACTGTGTAACGGATGGGCTGAATTGCTGACTTTCGCTGGGTGTATTTTTTCGTTACCTTACTGGGCTTTTTAATGATCAGCTTTTTCCCTAAAGATAAAGTCGATTTAAGTCCAATTTTATTCCAGCGTGCAATATCTTTGCTATGTAAATCTAGTTTTCTAGCGATACTCCATAAACTATCACCTGCTTTTACCGTATAAGTAGCGTATTTATTACTAGGGTTAAGCTGGCTGGCCTGAATGAATGGATTATTACTTATTTTACCTTGCGCCAAAGGAATGAGGAGGTAAGTTCCTGCGCGAATTGTATTTTTACTTAGGTGATTGACTTCGCGAATGGCTTTAACTTGGGTTTTATAGCGGTAAGCAATGCTGCTTAAACTATCGCCTGAGATGACTTTATGGCGTTGCCATTTAACACGATCTTGACCTGTTAAAGCGGCTAGTTTCTGCTCAAAAATATCAACTTTATCGACAGGAATTAATAAGCGATGCGGGCCTTGTGGTGGTGTGTAAGCTCGGTTATAGCCAGGGTTTAGTTGAAATAATTCATCTAGTGAGGTATCAGCAAGCTTGGCAGCGAGAGATAAGTCGAGTTGTGAGCCGATATCGACAGCAGCAAAAGCAGGTTTATGCTCCAGTGTTGTTAAATCAACACCATAATATTCTGCATTAGCAAAAATCTTGGCTAACGCTAATAACTTAGGTACATAACGTTCAGTTTCATTTGGTAGGTCTAAAGCCCAAAAATTGGTGGGCTTATTTTTAGCAATGTTGCGCTTAACTGCACGACGGACATTGCCTTGTCCTGCATTGTAAGAAGCCAGTGCGAGTAACCAATCATGGTCAAATAATTTGCCTAATTTTTGCAAGTAACTTGTTGCTGCTTCAGTTGAAGCATAAATATCACGCCTTCCGTCATACCACCAGTTTTGCTCTAGGCCATAAATTTTACCTGTAGATGGAATGAACTGCCATAAACCTGAGGCACGCGCATGTGAATAAGCATGTGCTTTAAAGCCACTTTCAACGGCAGGCAATAAGGCAAATTCACCGGGCAAGCCTTTTGCTTCCACTTCTTGGATAATGGCATATAAATAAGGCTCGGCACGGGTTTGAATGGTTTTAATGTAGGTGGGATGGGCTAGGTACCAAGCGACGGCTTTATCAATGCGAGCATTATCCTCTTCTGGAATGGAAAAAAGAGAAATCAGATATTGCCAGCTGTCTTTAGTTTGGGTATCTGTATCTATAGAAGGAATGAATGCTTCTTGATCGATTAATAAGGTCGATTGTAAAATCGATTTAGGCGCAGGAGAGGCGCTAATAATAGCAGGCTCGATACGCAGACGCGCACTATGATCAGAGTTTTTTAGGCTACAGCCATTAGTGAGTAGTAAGCTAAAAGTCCCTAAAATAATGGCGTGTCGCTTAAATTTGTTCATAATCTATAAAGATAGCAGCTTTCATTGAATAAATCTCACTATTCTACTTTGTTTATAGAGAAGTCCTTAACTAAAAATGCTATCTAAATACTCATCTTTAATGATGTACATGGCGAATCCTAATCTATCAAGACCTTTACAAAGTAAAGAAAATGCTTGGTAATGTTCTGCTCGGATCACTCGGTAGGTGTCGCCATGAGCATTGTGAATTCCAATGATCATGCCTTTTCCCATGTAAGACAGTGGAGATTTGCGATAAGCTTGTTGATCTTCTTCGGTCAATGCAAGCTTAATATTAATGGCGTCGATCAGCGCTGTTATTTGTTCATCTTTAGTGTGTTTTTGCTGTTCTATAAGATGCTGAGTGATAGGCTTGAAAGGTGAGCGGCTATCAAGATTGAACTTGTTAAGCTGGTGAATTCCTTGTAATAGCGCTCTACTGTGTGTGCTCATTAATATACCTTTAGAGGAAGGAGACTAGTAACTCTCACTTTTTGATTTTAGCATTAATCAAATTGCCTTATAATAGCCCTTTTAGTTTTTACATTACTATCAATTAGGATTTAATATGAAAAAAATATCTTTTCTTGCGTTTTTCTTGTTTCTATTCAGCGCGGTTTCTTATGCGCATGGCCCTGTCAGAGGAAAAATGACAGCAACAGTTGATATTGAAGCATCTGCTGAAGATGTTTGGGCAATTGTCAAAAATTTTGATGATATGTCATGGCACCCTGGTATCGAAGTGACCAAAGCGACAGGTGGTAATGAAAAGGGAGCAACACGTATTATTGCCTTTGCAGAAGGTCAGCAAGCTACTGAAAAGTTAAAAAGCTACAATGATAAAAAAATGTCGTATAAATATAAAATGACAGATATTAGTATCATTAAAACGATTCAACATTCGGGTAAAGAAGAAGACGTGCCAGCGCTTCCGGTAGACAACTATCAAGCTATTCTTACTGTTAAGAAAAAAGGTAATAGCGCTGTGGTCACTTGGGTTGCTACTTATTACCGTGCTTATATGAATAACTATCCACCAGAAGAGTTAAATGAAGAAACTGCTGATGCAGCGGTTACTGGTGTTTTAAAAGCTGGTTTAACAAGTTTATTGCACAAATTTGAGCCAAATACATTGCCTACAGCTATTACATTTACAATGAAAAGATAGTTTTGTAGGGCGGACTTTAGTCCGCTTATGCCTGTACAAGCTGCCAATTATATGGGACAAATTAAAAGTTGTAGGGCGTGGCTTTAGCCCGCCTTCAGATGTTTTCTGATATTATCGGGCTAAAAGCCGCCCCTACAAGTCTCTGTTAGTTTTTTTATTGAGTTAGAGAGATATCTAACTCAATAATTCTAAATTCCTCCCCAAATCTTTTATCAATGGTTTCTCTGTGAATAATCAATGCAAAACTGTTTTACAGTTCTTTCTCGTCTTATGTTTCGCCTATAGTTCTAATTTACTGGCGCAATCTTATGCTTTTATTACTAATCAATTAGATAACAATGTAGCCGTTATTGATTTAGCAACCAATGAGGTTATTAAATCAATAACAGTTAAAGGAAAGCCCGTCGGCGTTGCTGTTAACCATAAAAACAATCAAGTTTATATTAGTACGCCCCAAGGTGACGGCTTTACTGTTTTAGACGGCAATACTCTAGAAGTTATTAATCGAGTGAAAGTCGGTGGTGCGTCTGTCGGGATTGCTGTAAGTCCTGATGGACAACGTATTTTTGTTGCAGATTGGTATGAAAATAGCGTATCTATCTTTAATAGTGCCGACTTACATTTAGAGAAGAAAATGACCGTAGGGAAATCACCTTCGGGTTTGGCTGTTAGCCGCGATAATCGTTGGTTATATGTCGCTAACCGTATGGATGATTCGGTTTCACAAATTGATTTAGATAAATTAAGTATTAGAAATACGACTAAAGTAGGAGCGCACCCTTTTGGTATTAGTTTGGATGAAAAAGCGCAACGCCTTTATAGCGCTAATGTAGAAAGTAATGATGTTTCGGTTTTGAGCACTAAAGGCTCAAATTTGAAGCGTGTGGCGCGTATTAAAGTCGGCGGACGCCCTTATGCTTCTGCTCTAGCATTAGACGGGAAATTATTATTTGTCACTAATCAAGATGATAGTACTGCTTCTGTGATTGATACAAAAACCTTAACCGAAATTAAGCAAATTGAAGTCGGTGAAAAGCCTGAAGGTATAAGCACAAGTACCGATGACCGGCATGTTTATGTCGCTAATTGGTTTGATGGCACCGTTTCAGTTATTGATGCACAAACACTTTCTGTTGTAAAAACAATTACTAGCAGTGATGGCAGTCGGGCATTTGGTGATTTTATTAGTCACTGAGGTTTTACTACTAGGCGTAGAGCGAGACTTTAGCTTGCTTTTAAGTTAGCGAAAACACTATTCACACCACTATCAATATGCAGCCACAAGTAGAAATATTTTCTCAAGGCGAAGAAGTTATCACGGGTCAAACGGTCGATAGTAATGCTGCTTGGTTATCTCAAGAGCTGTTTCAAATGGGTTTTGTTATCAAGCGCCATACCGCTGTGGGTGATAATTTATCTGACTTAAAGCAGTTATTGATAGAAATTTCATTACGTAGCGATTGTTGTATTTGCACTGGAGGTTTAGGACCAACTACAGACGATTTAACCGCTCAAGCCGTTGCTGAAGCTTTTGCTAGACCTGTATCTTTAGATCCTGTGGCGCTGGAGAAAATAAGTGCTTACTTCACGGAGCGTAAGCGGGTTATGGCTGATACTAACCGTAAGCAAGCCTTTTTCCCTGATGGTGCGGAGCGTATTGATAATGAATGGGGCACCGCGCCTGGTTTTGCTTTGCAAGAAAGTCGTTGTTGGTTTGTTTTTCTACCCGGCGTGCCATCTGAAATGAAGGCCATGTTTGCAGAGAAAATTGCAGCTAGATTAAAGCAGCGCTTTTCATTACAAGCAAATCAATTGGTCACTTTACGCTCTATTGGTATAGGTGAATCTGATTTGCAGGAAAGAATTAATACCGTGCCTTTACCTGATGCTGTTCAGCTAGGTTTTCGAGCAGGTGCTGATGAAGTGCAAACCAAGTTATTATTCCCTGCAGGCGCAGATCAAGAGCAAGTTAGAAAACTTGTGCAACAGCTTGCTTCCAATATTGGTGATTATGTTTTTGCTGTCGATGGATTAAATGAGCAGCAGGGAGGCCTTGTTAGTGTGATTGATCAACTAATGCATCAACGAGAATTAACCTTAGCAGTGCAAGAAACGGCATCCCAAGGTTTAATCGCCGCGAAATGCATGGGTCAGCCTTGGTTATTAGCTGCATCTTTTAGTCAATCACTGCAACAGTTAAGCGATAAACTTAGTATCCAACTTGAAGCTAATGCTAGTTTTGAAATGGCGGAATGTATCGCCCATAAAATCCAGCAGCAAGAAGGCTCTGAGTTAGTGCTAGTACAGCTATATAAAGGCAGTACTGAACAATTCCAGCACAAAGCTCAGAGCATTGTTATTTATAATTTACTGTTAACGCCAGCAGGTACTCGGCGCAGTGAATTTAATATTAGTGGTCCACAGCAGCGCAAGCAAAATCAATCCGCATTATTGGCTTTGGATCTTTTAAGGCGTTATTTGCAAAATAAAAATCGATCGTAACGCGTATTTTAAATCTTATTACTTTTTGTATGTAACCAAGCCCACAAACGATAAACCAACATAAAGGCAATTACGGAAGAGGCGCCTATAATAAATTCACGGTTATTTTCAATCAGTGTTTGTACTTGCAGAACAATGGCTTGGTTAACTTCTTTGTAAAGTAAATAACTGCCTAATATTAGCACGAAATAACCAAAGCTCCGTTTTAAATGGTGTGCGGGAATATGGTTTGATGCGCTTGCACCAGCAAAGCTACCAACAATAGCTAAAAAAGTAATAGTGAGAGTTAAGCTTGGGTCAATATCTAAATGATTAGCGTGACCTGCTAATGCCGCAGTACTTTGTAAGGTAATAATAAATAAAGAAGTACCAATGGCTGCATGAATTGGCAGTTTAGCGAGGTGGGCTAAGGCTGGAACGAGCAAGAATCCACCGCCAACACCGACCAAGCCGGTTACAATACCTAAGAAAAAACCATCAAATAAAATAGCCAGTACTGGGAGTTCTAAAGGACAAATAGGCGTGTCACTTGTACAGGTGCTAGTATCGCTGGATTGTTTACTATTCTTCAAAATCATAGAAAAAGCTGCGATCAGCATGACCACGCCCAATAACACCAATAATAAAGCGCCAGGGACATAAGCCGTTAAGCGCCCACCAAGAAAAGCACCCAACATGCCGGCGCTACCAAATACAGCGCCTGTTTTCCAGCAAACATAACCTTTGCACGCATGATGAAACGTGGCAATCAAGCTAGTGCAGCCAACGACAATAAGAGATGTGACAATGGCGCTTTTAGCAGGAATATCGACTAAATAAACTAAAACAGGCACTGTTAATATAGAGCCGCCACCGCCCAATAATCCAAGTAAAAAGCCAATAATAATGGCGAAGACACTAGCTAAAAACATAAGTCTACTACCCTTGTCTTAGTGGTTCTTGGTGAGTTTCTGTTTTTCCACAGGCCTGATTTGCAGGTAGTGCGGCATCAATATATTTAGGGTAGGGTAAGTTTAAATTCGCCATAATTTCAATAAATTCAGCACAGGTTTTTTGCTGCCCTAAACGAGCATTTAACGCTATTTCTTGGGCAATATTAGAGACCCGTTTGCCATTGTAATCATGCCCAGGGTAGACCAAGGTGTCCTCTGGCAGAGTAAAAAGTTTTTCGGTAACACTATTATATAAGGTGGTTGTATCGCCTTGCTGGAAGTCAGTACGGCCACAGCCATTAATAAGCAAGGAATCACCGGTAAACACGCGATCACCAATAACATAACTAACACAGCCACCTGTATGTCCAGGCGTATGTAACACTTTGAGCTCAATGCCACCAATTTGTAATATCACTCCATCTGTAACCAAAAGATCAGCACACATAGCGCCTGCGTCTCTATGAACGATACTTTTACTGCCTAGCTGATCACGTAATAAACTAGCGCCCGTCACATGGTCGGCATGTACGTGAGTTTCTAACGTATAAATAAGAGTAAGATTTAAACTGTCTAGTAGCGCTATATAGTGCTTGATTTCTGTTGCAACCGTATCGATTAAGATTGCTTTTTTGCTGGTTTCGCAAGCGATAAGATAGGTATAAGTACAAGTATCTGGTTCAAAAAGTTGTCTAAAAATCATTATTATTTATCCATATATATAATTAGATGCTAATTAAAGATTAGCGACAATAACGCTTAATTGCAAGGCCAAATTACCACGGTTTTATATTGCAGAAGCAGAATTAAATTGAATAGTGGTAAACTAAGACGATACAACATTAACAACATATTTGAATCATTTGGAGTAACAAATGCTGAACAAGGTAACTTTGATAGGAAATCTAGGTGCTGATCCTGATGTGCGCTATATGCCCACGGGCGGAGCTGTCACTAATATTAGTTTAGCCACCACCTTTCGCTGGAAAGATAAGCAATCTGGTGAGCGCAAAGAAAATACAGAATGGCACCGCATCGTTTTTTATAATCGTTTAGCGGAAGTTGTTGGTGAGTATCTACGTAAAGGTAGTCAAGTTTATGTAGAAGGCCGACTACAAACACGGAAATGGCAAGACAAAGAAGGTGTTGATCGATACACTACAGAAATTGTCGCCTCAGAAATGCAAATGCTAGGAAGTCGCACTGGCGGAACTGCACCTTTGGGAAATTCACCTACGCAACACGCACCAGCACAAAATAACACTCCTGCCAGTTCACAGCCCGCCACTACACAGGCGAAATCTATGCCTGAAGCGCCACCAGCAGCCTATGAAGATTTTGATGATGATATTCCATTTTGAATGATATAAAGAATAATTTGTTAACTTAATTAGGCGTAAATTACATTATTTGTCTTTTTAAACAATACTATATAGATAAGTATAGCCTTTCAATTATGTTAATATTTGAGAGGCTTTTTTATGATTGTTTAAAAAGAATGGTAATGGAGTCTCCTTGTGTGTGTGGCGAATAGATTTTTACTGCATAAACTCCAAAATCTATCGACCGGTACGTCAATATTTTTAATGTTTTGATATTGATTTTATTTATTGAGCAATGGAGAATAGTCAAGTTATCGTCAATAAGTAAGGGAAAAAATTGATTAGGGTTTATTTGTTAGTCATTGTGGTTGCTGCTTTTTTTTGGGTTAGTGCAGGTTTAAAAAAAGAGCCGCATGAGCGTAAGCAGTATATGCAAAAAAGTGCATTGGCAGGCTTGTTGTTATGCTTTATTATTTTGGCGCTGACTGGGCGCCTGAGTTGGATTTTAGCTGCATTAAGTGTTTCTGTTGCATTTATACTGCGCTTTATACCGGTGGTTTTGCGCTATGCTCCTCAACTACAGCGTTTGTGGGCTTTGTGGCGTAATAATCAGGGTGGATTTTCAGAGAAGGCTCAAGGAAGGCCTGTTAGTAAGGGGGAAATAACAGTTGAGGAAGCTTATAAAGTCTTGGGTGTCAGTGCGTCGGCGACAAGGCAAGAGATTATTGATGCGCATCGAAAATTAATTTTAAAAAATCACCCTGACCGTGGTGGATCTAGCTATCTTGCAGCGCAAATTAATCAAGCGAAAGATATTTTGTTAAAGAAATAGATTGGCGATGCAGCTTTGTAGTGTTCTTTTTAGGGGTAAGGTGCTTGGTTATCAATCTCTTGCGTATTTCTTAAGACGGTGGTTTTTTTTGTTTTTGTTTAGTTTTCTTGTGAGTGGCTGTGCGGGGTTTCAATCTCAAGCACCTATTCAACCGAAAAAACGTGATTTGACGAGTAGTTCATATTATAAGGTAAAAAAGGGTGATACTTTATACTCCGTTGGTTTTAGGTCTGGACATGGTTATAAGCGACTTGCGGTATGGAATAAAATAGCTTCACCTTACAAGTTATCTGTGGGGCGGACGTTAAAGTTATTTAGAGGCAAGTCTGCTAGTTCGGCTGCAAAAATAAAGACAAAAAGAACAAATATTTCAACGAGTAACAAAAAGGTGTTAAAGTTAAGCTGGCAGTGGCCAGTAACCGGAAAAATAATACGGAATTTTTATAATACAGGCAGTAAGGGAATTGATATTTCTGGGCGTGTTGGGCAGCAGGTTAAGGCGGCTGAGTCGGGTGTTGTGGCTTATAGTGGTAGTGGTTTACTTGGGTATGGAAAGCTTCTGATTATAAAGCATAATTATTTGTATTTGAGTGCTTATGCGCATAACCGACGCTTGTTAGTCAAAGAAGGGCAAAAAGTTAAGAAGGGGCAATTGATAGCTGAAATGGGTGTGGGTGTGAATGGTAAACCTGCGTTGCACTTTGAAATCAGGAAGAACGGAAAGCCCGTTAATCCCGTGATATATTTATCAAAATAAGCTTTATTATAAGTGTCCGAATTTAGGATTCGATACTTTATTACAGTGAATGACGAGAAGTAGGAGCTAATAGTGAAGGAAGACTTAATGAGTGCTGAAGAAAATAATACGTTTGTTGAGGAAAGTAAGAGTTTAGATCTTGAGTCGACTCATGAGTTGCTGGATGTATCAACATCAATGACTGATAGTAAAAATGATCAATCTTTTGATGCGACTCAGTTTTATTTTAAGGAGTTAAGTCGCTCGCAGCTTTTAACCGCTGACCAAGAAAAAATGTATGGTAAGCAATCTTTGTTGGGTGATGCGCGTGCTCGACAGATAATGATCGAAAGTAACTTGCGCTTAGTGGTGAAAATTGCGCGTCGCTATTTGAATCGTGGTTTGCCTTTACTTGATTTAATTGAAGAGGGTAACCTTGGTTTGATTCGAGCAGTGGAGAAGTTTGATCCTGAGTTGGGTTTTCGCTTTTCTACTTATGCAACGTGGTGGATACGACAAACCATTGAGCGGGCTATTATGAGTCAAACGAGAACCATACGCTTGCCTATTCATGTTGTTAAAGAAATGAATGTTTATTTAAAAGCTCAACGACATTTAGCGCATGCTTTAGAGACTGAGCCTAGAGCTGAAGATATTGCAAAATTTCTAGAAAAGCCGGTCGAAGTTGTCCAGAAAATGCTTAAATTAAATGAGCGGGTAACATCGGTTGATGCTCCCACTGCTTATGACTCAGAAAAAACCTTTGTTGATTCTATCTCGGATGAAAGTGCAAGCCCTTTGTTAGATCAAATGCACGAACAAGAAGTTAAAGTGAATATCAACACTTGGTTGGCGAGAATATCTAAAAAGCAGGCTGAAGTGATTTGTCGGCGTTATGGCTTGTGTGGTTATGAGAGTGCAACACTTGAAGTGGTTGCTACTGAGTTAGGGGTAACGCGTGAGCGTGTGCGTCAAATACAAATGGATGGTTTAAGGCGACTTAAAGAGATAATAGAAGTTGATGGTTATACACTAGAGACAATTTTACAGTAAGGACTAAAGTAACTGTTTTTCCATGGTTCATATCTTGAATTTAATCGAGAGTGACAAAAGGATTGTGGTGTGTATTATTATGCTAGTACATTGATGTTAAATGTTTTAAGTAGCTCTATTAACTTAATTAGAGGTAGCCCTATAAGTGCATTCGGGTCATCGCCTTCAATGCGCTTAAATAGTGCAATACCTAAGCCTTCTGATTTAAAGCTGCCTGCACAGTTATAGGGTTGCTCTAAAAGTACGTAATTTTCTATTTCTTCGGTGTTTAGTTTTTTAAAATACACAGAGCAAATATCAATGTCACTTCTATAATTCATGCTGGCCGTGTCTAACACGTAAATGCTGGTGTAAAATTTTACGCAGTTACCGGAAGACTCTTGTAATTGCTTGATCGCGCTTTTTGGGTTGCCAGGTTTGTGTAGTTGCATGCTGCCCATCATGGCAACTTGGTCAGAGGCAATAATGATATGTTTTGGGTATGTGCTAGCGAGAGCATGGGCTTTTTGCTTGGCTAAACGTAATGCTTGTTCTTGTGCTGTTTCATTCTCTTGAGCGGTTTCGTCAATATTAGGGCTAGCGCAGATAAAGCTTAAGTGTAATTTTTCCAGTAGTGCTTTTCGGTATTCAGAGCTAGAGGCTAAGACCAGCTTATTGTTTTTCATTAGAATTCAATTGACAAGAAGTGTTAAAAGCCTATATTATTGCACAGATATGTTAGATCAATTACCTGAACTTATAGATCCTGTTGTGTTTGCAGAGCGGCACAGCCATGTAGTAGGCCGAATAGGCTTGCAGAGAATGGCGCGCCTGTCTGATTTTCTTTTTGATAAAGAAGGTGAGTTAAATGTCGACTTACAGTTTTATAAAGAAGGTAAAGTTCCTATTATTGAGGGGCATATTGAAGGGCATATAACCTTGACGTGCCAGAGTTGTTTGAAAGCGCTACCATGGACTATAGATAAATCTGTGAAGATTGGTATGGTGCAAACAATTGAACAGGCTGATCGCTTAGAGGAAGGGTTTGAACCAATGGTTGTTTCAGACCAAAAAATGTCGCTATCTGCAATTGTTGAGGATGAGGTAATTATTGCTTTACCTGATTACCCAAGACATGAAGATAGTTGTATTCAATATTCATCAACTGAACCACTTGTTGAAGAGCCCGAAGAAATAAAACAAGAATCTAACAACCCTTTTTCTGTTTTAGCTAAATTAAAAATTACTGGAGACCAATAATGGCCGTACAAAAAAGCAAAGTAACTCGCTCAAGACGTGGACAACGTCGTTCACATGATTCATTGACAGCACAAACATTGTCACAGGATCCAACAACAGGTGAAACGCATCTACGTCATCATGTTACGCCAGACGGTTTCTTTAAAGGTCGCCAAATTGTTGCGAAAGATGAAGACTAAAATCTAAAGTTTTGCACGAATATTTTGTGCGATTTTAGTTTTATGAGTTTTGAAAGCCGGGCTTTATGTCCGGCTTTTTTATAATAACGACTGGAGCTTCCCTAAACGTGAGTTTAATAATTTCAATTGATGCAATGGGTGGTGATCATGGTACCGATACTACTGTACCGGCATCGTTAGAGTGTTTACGTAGAAATCCTGAATTGCAGTTGATTTTGGTGGGTGATGAGCTGGTTTTACAGCCTTTGCTCGCACAAGCCTTACTCGATTTTAAAGGGCGATTGTCTATTCATCACGCATCCCAGTGTGTTGCTATGGATGAATCCCCCGCGAAAGCATTGAAAAACAAAAAAGATTCATCCATGCGTGTGGCAATCAACTTGGTGCGTGATGGTCAAGCGGATGCGTGCGTAAGTGCCGGCAATACTGGTGCATTAATGGCTACTGCCCGGTTTGTTTTAAAAATGATTCCTGGTGTCGATAGGCCGGCAATCATGTCTTCTATGCCTTCTATTTTTGGTCATACCCATGTTTTGGATTTAGGTGCTAATGTAGATAGCTCGGCTGAAAACCTATTTCAATTCGCTGTCATGGGGGCTGAGGTAGTCAAAGCTCTAGAAAATATTTCTAATCCTAAAGTTGGATTATTAAATATTGGCGAAGAAGAAACGAAAGGCAACGAACAAGTAAAGGCAGCTGCTAAGTTGTTAGAAAATTCAGCATTAAATTATATTGGTTATGTCGAAGGTAATTCGCTTAATGCGGGTGATGAGAAAGTTGATTTAATTGTCTGTGATGGTTTTGTTGGCAATATCGCTCTTAAATCAATTGAAGGTGCTGCAAAAATGATTACTTCTGTCTTGAAGGAATCGTTTGGTAAGAATTTGTTCACAAAATTTGCTGCGCTACTTTCTTATTCTGTGCTGAAAGCAATTAAAAATCGTATTGACCCTAGGCTGCATAATGGAGCTAGCTTTTTAGGCTTGAAGGGCTTGGTAATTAAGAGTCATGGTGGCGCTGATTCTTTGGCTTTTCAAACGGCAATTCACGTGGCTGAAGTTGAAGTTGAAAAAAATGTCATTCAAAAAATCAGCGAGCAAGTTGAAAAATCTTTAAGTGAGAGAGAGGGCGCATGACAACTTATGCAAAAGTAATCGGCACTGGGGGCTACCTACCTGCTGAAATAAAATCTAATGAAGATATTTCCAAGCTTGTGGATACTTCCGATAGTTGGATTTTTGAACGCACTGGAATTAAAAGTCGGCGCATCGCTGCAGAAGATGAAACCACTTCTAGCATGGCTGAAATTGCTGCTAGACAAGCTATTGAGATGGCGGATATTGCGCCTAATGAAATTGACTTGATTGTTGTTGCTACAGGTACACCGGAAAATGTTTATCCTGGCGCGGCATGTATGTTGCAGCATCGATTAGGCATTAAAAATGGTGTGGCTTTTGATATACAGGCAGCATGTTCTGGGTCTGTTTTTGGTTTAGATATTGCTAATCAATATATTAAGTCGGGCGCAGCGAAGACGGTATTAGTTGTAGGTACTGAAATTAATTCACGTATCACTGACTGGACGGATCGTGGTACTTGTATCTTATTTGGTGATGGTGCGGGTGCAATTTTATTGCGAGCCTCAGAAGAGGCGGGAGTTTTGTCCACACACATACATTCTGATGGGCGTTTTGAAGATTTATTAAAATGTCCAAACCCGCAAGCGCAAGGAAAATCAGATGCTGCGGGTTATATTTCTATGAAAGGAAATGAAGTATTTAAAGTAGCAGTGAATACTTTGGGGCGTATTGTCGATGAGACTTTAGCGGCTAATAACATGGATAAAACGGATATAGATTGGTTGGTTCCTCATCAGGCCAATATACGTATTATTGCAGGAACGGCAAAGAAGTTAAAAATGTCTATGGACCAGGTTGTCGTTACCTTAGAAGAGCAGGGAAATACCTCTTCGGCATCGGTATTGCTGGCATTCAATGAGGCGGTTCGAGATGGTCGTATTCAACGTGGTCAAATCGTATTATTAGAAGCATTTGGTGCAGGTTTTACATGGGGCTCTGCACTTATTAAGTATTAAAGGTTTTTTATGAGTGAACAAAATAAACAGTTAGCTTTTGTTTTTCCGGGGCAAGGTTCGCAATCAGTTGCTATGTTATCTGAAATGGCTGCAGCTTACCCTGAAGTTGAGGCAACTTTTGCGCAAGCGTCAGAAGTTTTAGGTTTTGATTTATGGAAGTTGGTTAACGAAGGTCCGGCAGAAGAGTTAAATCAGACCCATAATACGCAGCCGGCTATGTTGGCTGCAGGTGTCGCGCTTTGGCGAGTTTGGTGCGCACAGTCTGAGGTAAGGCCTGCTTATATGGCGGGGCATAGCTTGGGTGAATATACTGCTTTGGTATGCTCGGGGGTTCTAGACTTTGCAGATGCGATTAGTTTAGTTGCTGCTAGAGGTCGTTTTATGCAAGAAGCGGTTCCTGAAGGTGTCGGGGCAATGGCGGCTATTCTGGGCTTAGCAGATGAACAAGTGATTCAAGTTTGTGCAGACGCTGCGCAGGGCGAAGTTTGTTCGGCAGTGAATTTTAATTCTCCGGGTCAGGTAGTGATTGCAGGAAATAGTGCGGCTATAGATCGTGCGATGCCTGCGGCAAAAGAGTTAGGAGCTAAGCGCGCATTGAAATTACCTGTTAGTGTGCCGTCGCATTGTGCATTAATGCGTCCTGCAGCTGAGCAGTTGTATGCAAAAATGCAAACGATAGAGTTTTCTGAGCCTGATGTCACTTTATTGCATAATGTTGATGTTGGTGTGCATAAAGTTACTGAGGAAATTCGTCAGGCTTTACAAGAGCAGTTATTTGAACCTGTTCGTTGGGTTGATACGGTTAATGCAATGACTGAGCAAGGTGTAACTACTTTTGTAGAGATGGGGCCTGGTAAGGTCTTAATGGGATTAAATAAACGTATTGTAAAGGCGGCGAATCATTTCACCGTTAACAATCCAAATACTTTAACTGAATTATTGGAGCATTTTGCTAATGACTAAAAAAGTAGCCTTAGTAACTGGCGCGAGCCGTGGTATCGGTCGTGCGATTGCAGAGAAATTAATAACTGATGGATTTTTTGTTATTGGTACGGCAACTTCGGATGGTGGTGCAGACGCTATCTCTGCGTATTTGGCTGATAACGGCATCGGAATGAAATTAAATGTCGCTGATGCGGGTTCTATCGCTGAAGTAATGAAGGCGATTGCTGATGAGCATGGTACGCCAGCAGTATTGGTTAATAATGCGGGCATTACGCGCGATAACTTATTAATGCGCATGAAGGATGATGAGTGGGATGATATTATTAATACCAATCTGACGTCTGTGTTTAGGATGAGTAAAGCAGTATTGCGTGGCATGATGAAAGCTAAAACAGGGCGCATCATTAATATCGGTTCTGTCGTCGGTTCTACGGGGAATGCTGGGCAAACAAATTATGCCACTGCTAAAGCAGGATTAATGGGTTTTACTAAGTCGATGGCTAAAGAAGTAGGCTCACGTGGTATTACTGTTAATACTGTATCTCCAGGTTTTATAGATACGGACATGACCCGTGAGTTGTCAGATGAGCTTAAGCAGGCGCTATTATCGGGCATTCCTTTAGCTCGCTTAGGTGACGCAAAAGAAATCGCTCATGCAGTCGCATTTTTGGCCTCTGAGGGGGCTTCTTATATTACCGGTGAAACGCTTCATGTCAACGGTGGTATGTTTATGGCTTAAAATTATGTCATTTTCATAATTTTAAAGTATAATTGCCCCGCTTATAGAATTAACTATAAGTGAAACCAGATTAATAATAATTAGTGATGTTGCATAGTTTAAATCGGCATCCATTAAGGAAAAAATAATATGAGTAACATTGAAGAACGCGTAAAAAAGATTGTTGCTGAGCAATTGGGTGTTAAAGAAGATATTTCTAATGATGCATCATTTGTTGATGACTTAGGTGCAGATTCACTTGATACAGTAGAATTAGTAATGGCTTTAGAAGAAGAATTCGAATGTGAAATTCCTGATGATGATGCTGAGAAAATTACTACAGTTCAACAAGCAGTTGATTACGTGAACGCTAACGGCTAATTTCTTAGTTGTTATTATTTAATGGGTGATAATTCATTGCCCATTAATACCTATCTTCCTTTCTTTTTATATTTCTACTTCAGGTATTCCCATTGAGTAAACGTCGCGTTGTTATTACGGGTTTAGGTGCAGTTACGCCTCTTGCTAACACAGTCTCTGAAACATGGGATGGTATTATTAATGGCAAAAGTGGTATCAGCCAAATTGATTCTTTTGATATTTCTGGGCATGCAACTACTTTTGGTGGTGTGATTAGAGATTTTGATATTAGTCAGTATATTCCTGCAAAAGACGCTAAACGTATGGATGGTTTTATTCATTACGGAATTGCCGCGGGATGTCAGGCAATTGAAGATTCAGGAATAGAAGTTACGGAAGAAAATGCTGAAAGAATTGGTGTTGCTATTGGTTCAGGTATTGGTGGAATTACAGGTATAGAAGAATGCCGTATGACCTTTGAAAAGAGTGGTGCGCGTCGTATTTCACCTTTCTTCGTACCAGGCAATATCATTAATATGATTTCCGGTAACCTTTCCATTAAGTATGGTTTAAAGGGGCCAAATTTTGCGATTGTAACCGCATGTTCAACAGGTACGCACTGTATCGGTGATGCGGCGCGTAAAATTCAGTACGGTGATGCAGATGTCATGATTGCTGGTGGTGCTGAGCGTTGTACAAGTTCAGCAACAGCGATGGGTGGCTTTGCTTCAGCTAAAGCTTTATCTCGGCGAAATGATGATCCGCAAGCGGCGAGTCGCCCATGGGATGCTGATCGTGACGGTTTTGTATTAAGCGATGGTGCGGGTGTGGTCGTTCTTGAAGAATTAGAACATGCTAAAGCACGTGGCGCAAAAATTTACGCCGAAGTAATTGGCTATGGCATGAGCGGTGATGCTTATCATATGACTACGCCGTCTCCAGGTGGCGAAGGCGCGGCACGTTGTATGAAAAATGCCATACGTGACGCAGGCTTAAATGCAACAGATATTGATTATATCAATGCGCATGGAACCTCTACTCCTGCAGGGGATGTAGGTGAAACACAAGCTATGAAAGCGGCATTAGGTGATCATGCTTATAAAATTGCCGTTAGCTCAACTAAATCAATGATCGGTCATTTATTGGGTGCTGCAGGCGGTATTGAAGCTGTGTTAAGTGCTTTAACCATTAAAAACCAAATTGCTCCACCAACGATTAATCTTGAAAACCCAGACCCTGAGTGTGACTTAGATTATGTGCCAAACACGGCACGTGAAATGAAGATTGATACCGCTATTTCTAACTCTTTTGGTTTTGGTGGTACTAACGGGACGTTAGTTTTTAAACGCTACGAATAAGTATTGTTCGAGGTTTGCTAATGATATTAATCAATGGCGAACAGCGAGATACGCTAGAAATAACAGATCGTGGCTTACATTATGGCGATGGTCTGTTTGAAACGATAGAGATTATTCAAGGTCAGCCTGTTTTTTTAGCTCAGCATTTAGCAAGATTAAAAACAGGCTGCCAAGTTTTACAAATCCCTTATCCAAAAGAAGCTCTTCTGCTGGATGAAATCCATCAAGTTAGTCAGTCAGTTGATCATGGTATCCTTAAATTAATGCTTACTCGAGGTTCGGGTGGGCGTGGATACAGACTACCTGAGTCAATACATACAACCCGCTTGCTTGCTTTATACCCATTCCCTGATTACCCTGCCTACTATAAAAGTGAGGGCATTAATTCGCGTTTTTGTACGTCTCGTTTAGGGCTTAATCCGATGCTAGCTGGAATTAAACATAATAATCGTTTAGAGCAAGTGCTTGCTCGTGCTGAATGGCAGGATGAATTTCAAGAAGGTTTGATGTTGAATTTAAATGAGCATGTGATAGAAGGCACGATGACTAACGTGTTTGCGGTTAAAGAGGGTGTGCTGTATACGCCTGAGATTATTTTATCAGGCATAAAGGGTGTGCTGAGAGAGATAATTTTAGACATTGCTAAGATAAATAGCATTTCTTTTAAAGTGACTCCATTAACTCAAGACTTTATTTTATTGGCGGATGAATTATTTGTTACAAATTCCGTGATTGGTATATGGCCAGTTAAATCGCTAGCTGGTAAAACTTATACGCTAGGTTCTGTGACGCAAAAAATAAGTCATTATTTAGCTGAATATAAAACAAGTGAGCAAGGTAGCGCATGTTAAAACGTATTATTGCAGTATTTTTTCTCGCTTTAACAGGGCTTTTTGTTTGGGGCTTAATGGGTTATCAAACTTTTGTCGTTCGGCCTATCATTACTGAAAATACTAAGATAATTGAAGTTGAAAAAGGTAGCTCCTTTACCTCTATTATTCAAGGACTTGGCTATCAAAGGCGTTCACTTGATGCGCTTTACTTTAGATTATTAGCCGAACAAGAAGGATTAATTAATCAATTAAAAGCGGGGGAATATGAATTACCTGCTGGCCTATTACCTAAAGATTTTTTAGTCCTGTTGAGCTTAGGTAAAACACGGCAACATGAAATTACCTTTCCTGAAGGTTGGAATTTTAAAGAAATACGCCAAGCAATTGCAGCAAATGAAAACCTTACGCAAACATTAGCTGAATTAAGTGATGTGCAGGTTTTGCAAAAATTAGGCAGTGATTATACTCATCCTGAAGGTTTGTTCTTTCCTGATACTTACCGGTTTGAGAAGCATAGCACTGATTTGGCTATTCTAAAGTTAGCCTATAATAAAATGCAGAATAGGTTGGCAGTATTGTGGGAGCAGCGGACAGCTAATTTACCGATTAAGTCAGCTTATGAGGCACTCATATTAGCTTCGATTGTTGAAAAGGAAACAGGAGTTGTAGCTGAACAGCCTATTATCGCCGGTGTCTTTATGCGCAGACTGCGCAAAGGAATGCGCTTACAAACGGACCCCACCGTTATTTATGGTATGGGTGAGAATTACCAAGGAAATATTCGCAAAAAAGATTTAAGTACTTTAACGCCTTATAATACTTATCGAATTAACGGTCTGCCGCCAACACCTATTGCAATGCCTGGAGAGTACGCACTGTTTTCGGTGTTACACCCTAAAGATGAGGGTAGTTTGTATTTTGTCGCTAAAGGCGACGGTAGCCATATATTTTCAGCTACTTTGGCTGATCATAATAAAGCTGTGAATAATTTTCAAAGGAAGCGTAAATAATGTTAGGGCGATTTATTAGTCTTGAGGGCGGTGAGGGTGTCGGTAAAACAACCAATATTGCCTATATTCAATCCTTATTGGAAGAGCAAAATATTTCGGTACTGCTTACGCGTGAGCCAGGCGGGACGCCTTTAGCGGAGGCGATGCGCCAATTACTGCTGGATAAAAATCAAGAAGAAATTACTGAGCAAGCTGAATTATTAATGATGTTTGCTGCACGGGCTCAGCATATAAAACATGTTATTAAGCCAGCTCTAGAGCGAGGGATGTGGGTTCTGTGTGACCGTTTTACAGATAGCACCTACGCTTATCAAGGTGGTGGACGCGCTATGGATATTAAAGCAATTAATTGGCTGGAAAATTTTGTCCATGGCGAGTTGCGGCCTGATTTAACTTTGTTATTAGATGCGCCTGTGCAAGTAGGTATGAGTAGAGCAGCTCAGCGTGGTAAATTAGATCGATTTGAATTAGAAAAAATAACTTTTTTCGAAAAAGTCAGACAAGCTTACTTGGCTCTAGCTGAACAGCAGCCAGAACGTATTAAAGTAGTGGATGCAACTCAAACGCTAGAGCTTGTGCAGGAAAGTATCCATCAATCGATTAGTCAATTTTTTTATGACTAGTGAACTTTACCCTTGGCATCATTCTTCTTGGCGGCATTTGTCAGCTTATGTAGAGCAAGAGAGAATTCCTCAGGCCTTATTGATTAACGGTGTTAAGGGCTTAGGCAAGCAACAATTGGCATTGCATTTTGCACAATATTTAATGTGTTCAAACAAGCAAGTTCAGAATTTTTGTGGGCATTGCGAGAGTTGTCAGTTATTTACTGCCAAGACACACCCCGACTTTATCTGGGTTCAGCCGGAAGAGGTGGGTAAGGCGATTGGCGTTGATTTAATTAGAAGTTTAATTGTTAAATTAAGATTAAAGCCACAGTATAGTGGTTTTCGTGTGGTTTTAATTAGCCCCGCTGAAAAAATGAATAACAATTCTGCCAATGCTTTTCTGAAGTGTTTGGAGGAACCTCCTGAGCGAACTATGTTTATTTTGTTGGCGGAAAAAATGCAGGTTTTACCTGCGACCATTATTAGTCGTTGTCAGAAATTATTGCTGATGCAGCCAAAGCTTGAAGAGGTTGGCGAGTGGTTGCAAGCGCAAGGGGTTACTGAGCAGCAGGAGTTATTATTAAATTTAGCTGAAGGGGCGCCGTTACTGGCGTTAGATTACGCGCAAAATAATGTGCTTGAGCAGCGGCAAAGTTGTTTTACTGAATGGAAAAAAATCCCTTTAGCGAATGCTTGCCCAGTAGAGCTGGCTGAAAAATGGTATAAATTGCCAGCTAGTCAAATTTTGCCTTGGTTGATTAGTTGGACGGAAGATATTATTAAATGCTATTTTCATGTGGATAATTCGTTATTGCGCAATCCAGATTTAGAAAAACACTTGAATGTTTTGTCTAAGAGTCTAGACTTACAGTGTTTATATGAATTTCATCGTTTATTATTAAACGATATACAAAGAATCCAAACACAACTGAATAAGCAGCTTCTTTTTGAAGAGATTTTGATTACTTGGGCTCAAACAGTGATAAAGAAATAATTATGGCCGAACCAGCAGCACGACAAGGGATTCTATCCTTATCTATTAAAGAGAAAAATGCGCTTTATGCCGCTTATATGCCTTTTGTTGCCAATGGCGGGTTGTTTATTCCGACAAACCGTAGTTATACGATGGGGCAAGAGGTTTTTATGCTACTTAATTTAATGGAGGAAACAGAGCGTTTGCCTATTGCTGGTAAAGTGATTTGGATTACGCCGGTGGGTGCTGAGGGTTACAGAACGGCAGGAATAGGGGTGCAATTTAGCGATCAGGATGGTGGTCAAGCTAGAAATAAAATTGAAACTTATTTGGCGGGCACTTTAGAGTCTGATCGTTCTACGCATACTATTTAACTGTAACTTATTCGATCTGAACTCCCTCATAAGTAAATGAGAGGGGCGTCAGCTCTAACCTTTTAGTTTTACAATTTCCCCGTTACTCTGTTTCAGTATTTTATCAATGAGTTTACCTTCTGCATCAATTAATTCCACTTGTAATGGCATCTTACCGACTGCATGTGTTGCGCAGGATAAGCAGGGATCATAGGCACGAATAGCAACCTCTAAGTTATTTAATAGTGGTTCGGTTAACTCTTGCCCTGATAAATATTCAGCCGCTACTTGACGCACTGATTCGTTCATTCCCATATTATTGCTGGTAGTAGAAACAATCAAATTAGCTTTGGTTACAATATCGTCGTCATCAACTTCATAATGATGAAATAAAGTGCCGCGCGGCGCTTCAATCACGCCAACGCCTGAGTAACGTTTTTCGCCTTGTGCTACTAAGTCAGTGCCCATAATGTCAGGGTCGTTGAGTAAGACTTTGATGCTTTCAGCGCAATGCAATACTTCAATCAGGCGAGCCCAATGAAAAGCTAACGTGCTGTGCACCATGGCTGCACCTCCATGATTTTTGAAATCTACTCGTTCTGCTTCTGCTAGAGGTGTGTCAATATAATCACAGATATTCAAACGCGCTAAAGGACCTACACGATACCAGCCGTCTTCTTTGCCTATAGAGGTGAGATAAGGAAATTTCATATAAGTCCATGAGCGTACTTCTTCATGGATGATGTCGTTGTAGTTACAATAATCGAATTGGTCTAATATGGTTTTTCCGTTTGCATCTTTAGCGCGTATGCCGCCATGATACAGTTCTAGCGCACCGTCGGTTTTAGTTAGTCCTAAGTAATTAGTGGCAATAGTGGCAAAATCATCGTAATACGGCAAATTAGAGCGGTGAATCTTTTTAACTAAGGCCACTGAGCCGGCTGCCCATTCAATCATTTGGTCAACATCAGCAAGTAAGTAGTCACGCTCTTCTTTGCTGAGTGACTTATTCATGCCGCCAGCAATCGCACCTGTTCCATGTATACGTTTGCCAGAAACCATGCGAATGACTTCTTGACCGAATTTGCGTAATTTCACACCTTGTAAGCCGACATCAGGAAAGTCATTTAGTACGGCAATAATATTGCGTTTACTGATATCGCTTTCAAAGCCAAATAATAAGTCAGGGCTAGATAAATGAAAGAAGTGTAGGGCATGGGATTGCATCACTTGGCCGAAATGCAATAAACGTCTTAGTTTGTCCGCTGATGCAGGTAAATTAGCAGGATCGATGCCAACGAGTTGGTCAATGGCTTTAGCTGCAGCTAAATGGTGGCTTACAGGGCAGATGCCGCATAAACGCTGTACAAGAACGGGTAGCTCCCAGTAAGGACGACCTTGAATGAACTTTTCAAAGCCACGGAATTCAACGATATGTAGCCTAGCTTGTTGTACTTTATTATTTTCATCAAGTAATAGGGTAACTTTCCCATGGCCTTCAACACGCGAAACAGGGTCAACGACCACTCGCTTTAAATTTTCTGGATTATTCGCAGTCTCTAAATTTTCATACATAAGCTGATGTCCTTTAAAGCAATTTTAATGGCTTAAATTGTATGCACAGAGGGATATCATACAAGAAAAAGTTAATTATATTCCACATCGCTGTGCCTAGAAACAGGTAGTTAAGATAAATGCTAAGTTTAATGGGAAATGTACGCTATATATTATTTACTAAAGAGTTTCATATTTAGGTCGCTAAAAAAGTATCGCTTAATTTTCTTAAACCCTTTGATGTTGAGTGTTCGAGGGAATAGATGTTGTGTATGAGGATATTGATTTATATTAAAATTAATAACTTTGATGTAGGTCACAATAATAAATCCATTACTTCTATTTTTTTTATTATTTCCTGTATCATTCTACGGATTGAAAAACCACTTTATAATTTTACTTTTGGAGAGATATATGGCGAGTGTGTTAGCGGTTGATGATTCAGCATCAATGAGACAAATGGTTGCTTTTACCTTAAAAGGTGCCGGCTACACGGTTGTTGAGGCTGTCGATGGCGTCGATGCGCTTAATAAAGCAAAGATGCAAAAGTTTGATTGTGTAGTAACTGATGTGAATATGCCTAATATGGATGGAATCACATTGATTAAAGAGTTAAGAGCCTTACCTAATTATAAGTTTGTGCCTATGTTAATGTTGACTACAGAATCGGGTATGGATAAAAAGCAACAAGGTAAAGCAGCAGGAGCAACAGGCTGGATTGTTAAGCCTTTTAATCCAGATCAATTATTAAAAACTATAAAGAAAGTTTTAGGTTAGTCGATAAGAAGGTAAGTTTTGGTTTTGAGCTCTCAAAGCTTAATGGGTAAATGTTGATTTTATAGTGGTATAAACGGCTAAGATCGACTGGTATTTTTTACTTAATTTAAAGTATACAGGTTATTCAATGTCAATTGATATGGCACAGTTTCACCAAGTTTTCTTCGAAGAAAGTTTTGAAGGCTTGGACATTATGGAGTCAGGATTATTAAACCTGGATATGGGAGATGTTGATTCTGAGGTCATTAATACAATTTTTAGAGCAGCTCATTCAATAAAAGGCGGTAGCGGAACCTTTGGATTTAGCGCTGTATCGAACTATACCCATGTAATGGAAACGCTCTTGGATGAGATGCGTGATGGGCGCAGACAAGTTACTCAGTCAGCGGTTGATGTCTTACTTGGTTCGGTTGATTGCTTGCGTGAAATGCTGTCAGCGATACAAGATGAAAATGAGATTGATGAAGTCAGTGTTGCAGAGCATAAGAAAGCTTTAGAGATTGAATTAAATGGCAAGCAAGAGAATTCACAAGTCGTCGATGTTGACATTCCTGAACAAGCAGCCAATGAAATAACAGCAATTCCTAATGACTCTAGCGAGAGTGGTTGGAAAATTTCTTTTTGCCCTCATGCGGATTTACTGAAAACAGGTAATGATCCGGTGCGTATGTTTCGTGAATTATCGGAACTAGGTGATTTAGAAGTTATTGTTGATTTACAAGGTGTTCCGCCGCTCTTTGATCTAGATCCTGAAGAGTGTCATTTATCATGGACCTTAATCCTTAAAGGGGATGTTCCAAGAGAAGAGATAGATGATATTTTTGATTGGGTTGAAGATGAGTGTGACTTATCGATTCAAGTATTAAACCCACTTGAAGAGTCTATAAGTATCCAGCAGCCTGAACCCTCTAGTGTAGTTGATCAAGCTATTCCAGTAGCCAGTTTAGCAACAGAAAATCCGGTAAACTCAGAACCTAAGAAAGGTATTCCAGTAGTAGCTAAGCCAGCTAAGAGCGAAGAGAAAAAAGCAAAAGCTGCAGCTTCAACTTCAATTCGGGTCGATACCGGAAAAATAGATACACTGATCAATATGGTTGGTGAGCTAGTTATTACTCAATCTATGTTGAGTTTAGTTGGCGAAGATTTCACCTCAGATAAAATTGATCAATTAAAAAATGGCTTAGTGCAGTTGGAAAGGCACACCCGCGAATTGCAAGAAAGTGTTATGAATATCCGTATGCTACCAATTAGTTTTGTATTCAGTCGTTTTCCGCGGCTAGTACATGATTTAAGTAGTAAATTGGATAAAAAGATTGAGTTAAAGTTAGTTGGGGAGCATACAGAAGTTGATAAAACGGTTGTTGAACTCATTAGTGACCCTCTAGTTCATTTAGTGCGCAATAGCTTGGATCATGGTATAGAGATGCCGGCAGATCGAATTGCTGCAGGTAAGCCTGAAATGGGTACGATTACTCTAGAAGCTTATCATCGCGGCGGTAATATTGTTATTGAAGTCAAAGATGATGGTAAAGGGCTTAACAAAGATTTTTTACGTACTAAAGCAATAGAAAAAGGCCTTTTAGATCCGGATACCGTACTTACTGACAAGCAATGCTATGAACTGATCTTTATGGCGGGGTTCTCTACCGCAGAAAAATTAACCGATGTGTCTGGGCGCGGTGTAGGTATGGATGTTGTACGCCGAAATATCCAGTCTTTAGGTGGTAATATTGAAATTACATCCAATTTAGGTTTTGGCTCTACGATATCAATTAACCTACCGTTAACTTTAGCTATCTTAGATGGGCAGTCTATTGCGGTAGGAGATGAAACATTTATTGTGCCACTTGGGTCTATTATTGAGTCAATTAAGATTAGCGATAAGATGGTTAACCGTGTTGCCGGTAAAGGTGAGACATTTCGCTTACGTGATGAGTACTTGCCTATCGTACGAATGCATCATGTTTTTAATGTTGAGTCAGCGAAAGCGACTAAGTTAACAGAAGGGTTATTGGTTGTTGTTGATGGCCAAGGAGTGCGCTGTGGATTGTTCGTTGATGATTTATTAGGACAACAACAAGTGGTTATTAAGTCGTTAGAAGCAAACTATCGACGTGTGGAGGGGGTATCAAGTGCAACCATACTGGGTGATGGTTCGGTTGCGCTTATTTTAGATATTCCCGGTTTAGTGCGTTTATCAAATCAGTAGTACGGAATAGTTATGACTCAAGAAACTGATCCTCAAGAAGTAGAAGAAATTAAGCGCGGAAATTTCCTGCAGTTCTTAAGTTTTACTTTGGGTGAAGAAGAATATGGTGTTGATATATTAAGTGTTCAGGAAATACGTAGTTGGGAACCTGTTTCCAGAATACCTAATGTACCAAGTTATGAAAAAGGCGTAGTTAATTTACGGGGGGCTATCGTTCCGATTATTGATTTACGCGAAAGATTTAATCTTGCGCACTCCGAGTATACTAATTTAACGGTTGTTGTTGTTTTGCAAACAACGTTAAAAGGTAGAAGTCGTACTATGGGAGTTGTCGTTGACTCAGTCTCTGATGTTAACGATATTGATGCAGATTCGATTCAAAATGCTCCCGATTTCGGCACTAAAGTTAGTACCGAATTTATTAGTGGTTTAGCGTTGGTTGATGAACGGATGCTGATATTACTTGATGTTAAAAAATTACTTAAATTAGATGGCGCGGATGATGCTGGAGAGGATGATGATGAAAGTTGAACTGCTTAAATTAACAAAGTTGATTTGTGAGGAGAATGCATAATGAAAGTCAACATGCCTGTGACTGATAATGAAGTCATGATGAAAGAGGGGACTATTTTAGTCACGCGTACTAATTTAAAAGGAATTATTACTTACGCTAATGATGCGTTTGTCGAAATTAGTGGTTTTTCTTACAATGAATTAGTTGGTAAAAATCACAATATAGTACGGCACCCAGATATGCCAGCCGTTGCTTTTCAGGATTTATGGACGTCTGTTAAAGCTCTAAGGCCATGGACTCAATTGGTTAAAAACCGAACTAAAGCGGGTGATTATTATTGGGTAGAAGCTCATGTCACGCCTGTTTATAAAAAAGGCGTTCCTTTTGAATACCTTTCGGTGCGTTATGCACCTAGTCGCACACAAGTCAATAAAGCAGAAACTTTATATCAGGATTTAAATGCCAGTCGCGCAACGACAATTAGACCCGTTGGGTTAGCAAAAGCGATTAAGGCAATTAAAGAAGTGTCGGTCAATAAAAAAGCCGGACTTACCGCAGGAGCCTTTTTATTGCCTAATATTTTTTTAATGAAGCAGTTTTTTGATGCCCAACAAATATTGCCGCTTGCAATAGTCGCTTTGTTGTCTACCTTAGCGCTTGTCTTAGGGTATAGATTAATTCGTGACGTAATGGGTTCCTTGGTTAAAGCGACTAAGCTCTGTTACCAAATGACGGATGATAATTTTAGAAATAAGATGGATATAGATCGAAATGATCAAACCGGAGATTTCTACCGTGCCCTGTATGGTATGCAGGTTAAATTGAATGCAGACATGGCTTATGTTAAGCAAGTGGGTGGTGAGTCTTTGCGTATTAAACAAGCCTTAGATAATGTTAGCTCTTGCGTGATGGTGGCGAATACTAATCTGGAAATCATTTATATGAATGATACTGTGAAAAGTATGTTTAAAAATGCTGAGAAAGATATACAGCAGCAATTACCCAATTTTGATGCAGATAAGCTTTTAGGGGCTAATATTGATCAGTTTCATAAGGACCCTACGCATCAACGAGGCATGATTCCTAATTTACAAGGAACTTTGAAATCTGAATTAGTGATTGGTTCACGACATATGAATTTTGTTGCCAACCCTGTTTTGGATGCAAGTGGTAGCCGCATTGGAACCGTGGTTGAATGGTTAGACAGAACACTTGAAGTTAAGATTGAAAAAGAAATTGAAAATTTAGTTGAAGGTGTTAAATCTGGGGATTTATCTGCTCGAATTGATATGTCAGATAAAGAAGGTTTCTTTGAGAAATTAAGTCAAGGCATTAATGAGTTAACAGATGGTATTGATAGCGCGTTTGCTGATATTAATAATGCTATGCAAGCTCTAGCCTCTGGAGACTTGTCGAGTAAAATGACTAAAGACTATGATGGTGTCTATGGCGAGTGTAAAACTAATATAAACCTTACGATAGACAAATTATCTTCAATAATCAGTCAAATAAGAGAGTCAGCTGACTTTATTAATAATGCCTCACAAGAAATAGCGAGCGGGAATAACAACTTATCTGAACGTGTAGAGACACAAGCTTCTAGTTTAGAAGAAACAGCTTCAAGCATGGAAGAGCTAACCAGTACCGTTAAAAATAACGCAGACAACGCACAACAAGCTAACCAAGTAGCCGGTAGCGCAAGAAGCCTTGCAGAAAAAGGTGGGGACGTAGTAACCTCCGCTGTGAATGCAATGGCTGAAATTAATGAAAGTAGTAATAAAATTGCTGAAATTATTGGTGTCATTGATGAAATTGCTTTCCAAACTAATTTACTTGCGTTAAATGCTTCAGTAGAAGCGGCAAGAGCGGGTGAGCAAGGGCGAGGCTTCTCTGTAGTTGCTACTGAAGTGCGTAATTTAGCGCAACGCAGCGCAACAGCGGCACGCGAAAGTAAAGAGCTTATTCAAACAAGTATACAAAGAGTGCGTGCAGGAACTGAGTTTGTTAATGAAACCGGCGCATCATTAAATGAAATTGTTGGTGGCGTGAAAAAAGTCGGTGATATTATTTCTGAAATTGCAGCGGCGAGCATCGAACAGTCCCAAGGGATTGAGCAAGTTAACCAAGCGGTTTCACAGATGGACGAGATTACTCAGCAGAATGCAGCCTTAGCAGAAGAGGCGTCTGCAGCGAGTGTGTCTATGAGTGATCAATCAACTAATATGACTAATTTATTGAAATTCTTTAGTTCAAGTAGTTCAAGTAGTTCTACTTATGATGCTGCACCTGTTTCACCACGACCAGTACAACAAGCACCGAGCAAACCACAACAATCCACACCTAGTAAAGTATTTGTTGCAACTAGTTCTGATGATGAATGGGATGAGTTTTAAAGGGTGATTTATTAGTATTTTTTATGTAATTAATACTAAATAGGGGGACTTTAGAGTCAATGCTGTTGGCTTAAGAATAAGCTCTTTTCCTAAAGGGATAGAACTTAAATCAACAGCATTAGCCTTCAGGGGCTGCCCTATTTATTAACTGTAATTATTTTATAATTGATTTTTAATTGTTGTAAAAGAGTAATTTTGTAAACCGTATATTTCACAAAGCGAAATATACAGCTAATGATTAGGAAGTGATATGGCTAACGACGCTATGGGTAATCAATCGAGTTTGAATGCACAGTATTTGACTTTTGATTTAGCAGGAGAAATGTATGGCGTCGAAATCTTGAAAGTACAAGAAATTCGAGGTTGGGAAAAGGTGCGTAAGATCCCGAGTACGCCAGACTATGTTAAGGGGGCGTTAAATTTGCGTGGGGAAGTTGTCCCCATCGTTGATTTACGTGTGCGCTTTGCGATGGAAAGTAGTGAGTTTACTCCTGTTACAGTGGTGATTGTTTTGTGTATTGAATCAAAACAGGGCGCTAATATTATCGGTATTGTGGCTGACTCTGTCTCTGATGTTTTAGATATTAAACTAGCAGATATAAAAGAAAAACCAAATCTAGGTAGTAAAATTGATACTCAATATATGCGTGGTATTTACGTTTATAAACAAAATATGATTATGCTTTTAGATGTCGATAAGCTGCTTAATCCTGATGAGTTTGAAGGCATACCAGGTTTGTTATGAGTGTTAGGGTCGTTGCTATTATTAATCAAAAAGGAGGTGTTGGTAAAACAACAACTTCGACTAATTTAACGCATGCTTTGGCTAAAAAAGGCTATAAAGTAACGGTTATTGATTTAGATCCACAGGGACATTTAGCGGTCTCTTTTGGAGTAACTTCGATGCAAATTAGCGGTATTGATGCGGTAATGCTAGATGAAAAAAATGTTGAGCAACAAGTCATTGCGGCGCGTGATAATTTACAACTCATTGTTGCTGGACCGCGGTTACAAGAGATTGAACAGTTGACCGATGGTGGTGCAAAGCGTGGTGATTTGTTACGTAAAGCCTTACATGAGAATTTACAAGATCAAGACTTTGTTTTTGTTGATTGCCCACCTTCTTCAGGCGTGTTAGTCGCTAATGCATTATTTGCTGCGGATGAAATTTTAATTCCGATGACGAGCGATTTTTTAGCATTACAAGGCTTATCACATTTAGTAGGTACTTTAAAACGCTTTGAAAGTGCTTTAAAGAAGAAATATAAAATTTCATTGGTTATGGCTAGATATGTAACGAGGAGACGCATATCTAAGGAAGTGTTAAATACTATGTTAAAACATTTCCCTCAACAAGTGCTAGCAACAGTAATCAGAGAGTCCTCTGTATTAGCTGAGTGCCCTAGTTCTGGTAAAACAATTTTGGAATACCGACCTGGAAGTCGTTCAGCACGAGATTTTCGTGACCTAGCTGACGCTTTTCTTGAAGATAAGGTAATGTAAATGACGACAAAAAATAATGAAAGCTTAATTGGTTTTGATCCACTTGCTTGGATCAATGACGATGATGAAACGCCTGCTCAAGAAGAATCTTCGATGGAGCAGGTTGATGAAATTAGCAGTGAAGTAGCGGATGAGTCAAGTCCTGCTGAGGAATTAAGCAGTCAGGAGTCATTAAGTGAACCGGAAATTACTGAGTTGATAGATAATTCAAAAATCACTTTAGACGATACGCTAAATATTAATACCGTTTTGGAACTACACGGTAAATTAATGCAAGCCTTAAAGGATAATGATAGCTTAGAAATTGATGCAGCAAATGTTAATAATATTGATACTGCGAGTTTGCAATTGTTGGTTGTCTTAAAGCAGGAGGCCTTTAAGTTAGGCAAAGATATTGTTTTTGATTTTCCCTCGGATAGGTTTATAGAGGCGGCAGAATTGCTGGGTATTGATAATATGCTGGGTGTTGATCAGTCAGCAGCTGGTTTTTTCTAAACAGCTCACCGTATAAAAAGGAAAAATACCGATGGAAAAGCAGCGTGAGTTTGAATATACCAGAGTAGATTTTGAGGTACTGAGAACAATATCAAATAGTCATTCTGGCATTATTGTTACAGATGATAAGTTTGATATGTTTTATTCTCGCTTATCAAAGCGCGTAAGAATGCTAGGACTAAAGAATTTCCAGGAATATTGTTTGTACTTGCAAAATAACGAAGAGACTGAATTTACAGAATTTATTAATGCGATCACGACAAATTTAACCGCTTTCTTTCGTGAAAATCATCACTTCGAATATGTAAAAAATACCATTATCCCTGAATTACTAAAACGTAATCACGCTAGTCGAGAAATTAAAGTATGGTCTGCAGGTTGCTCTACAGGGGAAGAGCCTTATTCTATCGCCATGACATTGTTGGAAAATATTCCTACGGATTGGAATATTAAGATTTTAGCCACAGATTTAGATACCAATGTTTTACAAACAGCGGCAACTGGTGTCTATAGTGATGATCGAGTTAGTGGGCTATCAAAAGAGCGCTTAAAAAAATGGTTTAAAAAAGGCAGTGGTGGGAATGCCAATAAAGTAAAAGTTAAATCTGAACTGCAAGAAAGTATTCGTTTTAAACAACTTAATTTGATGAATGAATGGCCGATGAAAGGCTATTTTGATTTTATCTTTTGCCGTAATGTGATTATTTACTTTGATCGAGATACTAAAGAAGAATTAGTAAACCGTTATAGTTCCTTATTGTCCACTGGCTCGCATTTATTGATTGGTCACTCGGAGTCTTTACATCAAATCGAGACAGATTTTGATTTAATAGGTAATACTATTTACCGTAAAATGAGGTAAAAATCACATAATATGCATGGAAATATACTGCCTCCTTCAATTGAAGGGTTTGAGTCAATAAAACGTTATTGGGATAAGCAGAATAATATAGCCGCCGCCAAAATATTACCTGGCGAGTACTACGTAACTAAGGAAAATGAGCTTATTACCACTGTTCTAGGTTCCTGTATTTCAGCCTGCATTCGTGATCCTATATCTGGTATAGGGGGTATGAATCATTTTATGCTGCCTGAAACAACCAAGGCGCGATTGCTAGGCTGTGATGAAGCGGTTGTCGGGAATGCCACGCGCTATGGGAATTATGCTATGGAGCATTTAATTAATATTATCTTATCTAATGGTGGTAAGCGAAAAAACCTTGAAGTTAAGTTATTTGGTGGTGGGAAAATTATCCCAACAATGAGTGATGTGGGAGCAAGGAATATAGAGTTTGTACTAGACTATATAGATGCTGAAGCTCTACGTTTACTTGCGCAAGATTTAGGCAATATTTATCCGCGCAAGGTTAATTTTTATCCTATGACGGGTAAAGTGAAAATGAAAAAAATTCAAGATATTCATAATGAAACGCTTGCGATTAGAGAAAGGCGATATGGAAATAGTATTAAAGATGTGCCGGTTGAAAGTGAAATTGAGTTATTTTAAGGGACCCTTGTAAATGGAAAAAATACGCTTATTAATTATTGATGATTCCGCCCTTATTCGTACTATGTTGACTAAAATATTTGAGTCTTCAGATGCGATTGAGGTTGTTGGCACTGCTGCAGATCCGATTATCGCCAGAGATAAGATTAAAAAATTAAAGCCTGATGTTTTAACTTTAGATATTGAAATGCCACGTATGGATGGGTTAACTTTTTTGCGTAATTTAATGCGCTTAAGGCCTATGCCGGTAATTATGATTTCTACTTTAACTGAAAAAGGTGCTGCGGTGACTTTAGATGCACTAGCTATTGGTGCAGTTGATTTTGTTGCCAAACCTAAAGTCGATGTAGCGAATACATTACAGACCTATGCGGATGATTTAATAGAAAAGGTTAAAGCCGCCGCTAAAGCAAATATTCGTTCGGAAGCGAGCTCCGTGAATAAAAAAACTAGTCATATAACGGCAGCAGAAATTACTGCAAAATTAAGCGCAGATGCTGTTATACAGTCTGCTACACCGAAAAAACATTTTGCTACGACAGAAAAAATCATTGCTTTAGGTTCTTCAACCGGAGGGACAGAGGCTGTGAAAGAGGTTGTTAAAGGGTTACCTAGAACGACCCCAGCCATTGTTATTTCTCAGCATTTACCCGTTGCCTTTAGTGCTTCTTTTGCTAAACATGTTGATGGGGTAACAGAAATGAAGGCTTGTGTCGCTGAAGAGGGTCAAGTGATTAGGCCGGGGCATATTTATATTGCGCCAGGTGACAAGCATTTATTAATCGTTAGAAGTGGTGCGCGTTATGTTTGTCAATTAAATGATGGGCCACCAGTCAATAGACATAAGCCTTCTGTAGAAGTAATGTTTCGTTCTATCGCGCAGAATGTAGGTAGTAACGCCATTGGTGTCATGTTAACGGGTATGGGGGCTGATGGTGCAGTGGCCATGAAAGAAATGCGTGATGCAGGTTCAGAAAATATCATTCAAAATGAAGCCAGTAGCGTCGTTTGGGGCATGCCGGGCGAAGCTTATCGTCAAGGTGCGGCTCATTATGTGCAGCCTCTCGATCAAGTTGCCGCGCAAATACTCGCTTTAGCTAAATAGTCTGGAAATTAAAATGTCGCTTTTTTTGAAAAGAATAGTTTGGCTTTGCTTGTTTACAGTAGGGGCTTTGTTTTTACCGCTATTTTTTTCAATAGAGGTTCTATATTGGATTGTTATTCCAAGTTTGTTTGGGTTTTGTAGTGTGGTTATTTATCAAACTCAGCAAGCTAATTTTATAGAGGCTCAAGAGCTTGAGGGTGCAAACTCTTCAATAGAGGCTCCTATTAATCAGTATTTACAAACGTTACATAGCTGTACTGAACAAGAAATTATTGATTTTTCTAGTGAACTAGAGCAAGTAAAGCAAGTTGTTTCTGATGCAGTTTTAACCATGTCTAATAGCTTTACTGAAATGCATAATCTCTCAGTTCAGCAAGCAAGTGCTATGCACTCATTAGTGAATAACCTAGATGGAACCTCTGTTGAAGGGAGCGGTAAAAAAGCGATAAACTTTCAACAATTTGCAGAAGAAACTGATGGTGTTTTAGCATATTTTGTTGAACATATTTTGGAAGTTAGTAAGCAAAGCATGGAAATGGTTGCTGTGGTCAGTGATGTCGATGAGCATATGCAGAAGATCGGCATATTGCTAGCTGATGTACAAGGCATTGCTGACCAAACAAACTTATTGGCGCTGAATGCGGCTATTGAAGCAGCAAGAGCGGGTGAAGCAGGACGTGGCTTTGCGGTGGTTGCTGATGAGGTGAGAAGTTTATCTAAACATTCGGATAAGTTTAGTGAAGAAATCAAGAAGGTAGTCGGTGAATCTCGAGCAAATATTAATAATGCGAAGCAAATGATTGAAAAGATGGCGTCGAGAGATATGAATGTAGCCATTACTTCTAAATCGCATATTGATGAGATGATGAGCGATATAGGTACAATGAATGCAAATATCTCAGTGCAATTAACCCAAGTTTCTGGGCTTTCTGGGCAAATGGAGCAAGCTGTTGGTGGTGCTATTCGTGCCTTGCAGTTTGAAGATATGACACGCCAGCAAATTGAATTTTTACAAAGCAATGCACATCATTTTCAAGCTTTGAGTGACGAGGTTAAAATTGGCTTAGGAAGCTTTAAAATATCCGATATCGCTATGCAAAAAAATGAATTAGAAGCTGGTGTGCAGCGATTTAAAGATATGCAGACGCAATGGAAAATAAAGGAAAAGAAAGCTGTAGCACAGAATACTATGGAAGAAGGTGAGATTGATCTATTTTAAGTTTTATATGTTTTTTTTTGCATCCTTCATAGTGCCAACTACTTTTAACTCTTATTGAAGGATGCTTTTTCTATTACTAGAGCAATGTAATTGAGTAATTAATATTTCAGGAATATGACATGACAGTTGAAGTTTTTTTAAATACAAGTAGTAACGAATTACAAGTTAAGGTTGCAGGACGTTTTGACTTTAGCGTGCATCAAGATTTTCGAAAACTATCAGAGCAAGCAGCAAAGGGGGTTAGCTCGATTAGTATTGACTTAGGAAGAACAGAGTATGTTGATAGTTCTGCTTTAGGCATGCTCTTAGTTTTGCGTGATAAAGTGGGAAATCAACAAAGTGCGATAAAAATCATCAATGCTCGACCTGACGTTAAAAAAATATTAACCATTGCCAACTTTGATAAGTTATTTACGGTACTGTAAATCAAAAATGGTGAAATCTAATGATAGTTAATATAGAAGCGCAACATAAAAAATCAAAAATTTTAGTCGCGGACGATAGTAATCTGCAGCGCTTAATGTTAGCTGAAATATTTGCTCAAGCAGGGCATGAAGTTTTTTTAGCTGAAAATGGTGAAGAGGCAGTTCATATTTTTAAAAATGAAGCGCCTGATTTAGTCGTTTTAGATATTTTTATGCCCAAAATGGACGGTATTGATGCGGCAACTGAAATACAGAAAGTTTTAGGCAATAAGTATGTACCGATTGTTTTTATTACCGGTTCTGATAATGATGCTCAATTGCAACGCTGTATAGACGTGGGGGCTGATGATTTTGTTTATAAGCCTTTTAATACATTAGTATTAAAAGCAAAAATAAATTCTTTGTTGCGAGTTCAACAACTTTATCAGCAGCAATATAGTCAAAAACAGCAGCTTTTAGAATATCAGCACCAAGCAGTCCAAGAGCAAGAAATTGCTGCGACATTGTATAAAAACATTGTGCATGCTGGGTTTTATGACACCCCAGAAGTGAAATATCGATTGTCACCCATGGCTTTGTTTAATGGTGATATATTTTTGGTAGCTAAAACGCCAGGTAATCAACTCTATGCTTTATTAGGGGATTTTACAGGGCATGGGCTGGCTGCTTCTGTTGGCGCAGGGCCTGCGGCAGAGATTTTTCATGGTATGGCAGAAAAAGGCTTTGGCATTAGCGAAATTATTATTGAAATTAACCGTAAAATGCACAAGCTATTGCCGGTTAATATGTTTTTAGCGGCCACGATTGTAGCTTTTTTTCCTGATACGGGCTCAATAAGCCTTATAACTTGTGGTTTACCGGACCATTATTTATTTAATCGTACGAGCAAGAACTTGCAGGTTATCGTTTCAAAAAATTTACCTTTAGGTATTATTGATAGCTTCGAGCCAGACGTGCAAACCCTACCCATTAGCAAAGAAAGTTTTTTATATTTATTCACTGATGGTGTTATTGAGGCAGAAAATATCTTAGGCGAACAGTTTGATGCACCAGGTGTTATTCATAGTATTGAAAGTAATGCCCATGGCTACGAGGCGGTTTTAAACGCATTAGATACACATACTAAAGACAGGGAGCAGCAGGATGATATTACTTTTGTTGAGTTAGACTGTAATATTTCAGATGCTCAATGGATGCAAGCCACTACTAAGAAAGTACATAAAAAATTAGTGGCACTTTCTTGGAAGAACTCTATGGAATTTCATAGCTCTACCTTGCGACATATTAACCCAGTTCCTATGGTCATTAATTCGATTATGGAAATTCAAGGCTTTATTGAACACCGTGAGGCCATTTTTCTAATTGTCACTGAATTATTTGCTAATGCTTTAGAGCACGGCTTATTAGGGTTGGACTCCAAAATAAAACAAAGCTCTGAAGGTTTCATGCAATACTATAGCGCTCGCGAAGAGAGGCTGGCGCAATTAAGTGACGGTTACATAAAGATGAGTTTTAATCATCAGCCTACTGATGCTGGTGGAAAATTAATTATTAAAATGCAAGATTCTGGGCAAGGTTTTGATTTTTCAAATGTATCATCAGACTTAGAGCAGAATGAGCAAAGCTTTGGGCGAGGAATAAGCCTCTTACTTAACTTATGTAAGGAAGTTGAATACAGTGGTAATGGTAATCGTGTGAAAGCAGTTTATGAGTGGACTGCGTAAAAGTAAAACGATGGTTTTCTATAGGTAAAAGTGCTGGATTAATTAATGAATAAACCGAATCATGCAAAATCTAAATTTGTAGCAGTTGCTTCAATTGCGGCTGAGTTAAGTGCCGTTATGGATGTGGCAAAAGAAATTTCATTAGCTGCAGCTAATGCTAAAGCCATTGCTTTTAGAGCGGGTGAAAAGGCAAAAGGTTTCCAGCCCATTACTGATTTTATTAATGAGCTTGCTAAAGAAACAATTGAATTAGTAAATGATATTAACGAACATGCATTGTTGTTATATCAAATGACTGTTGATGAACATCGCATGACCGATGCATGTCGTTCTTTTGAAAAAGTAGCTAAATTGGCTGAAGGTGCACCTTATGAAAGATCTTTAGATAAGTCAGTGGAATTAGCTCAGCAGCGTATGCAGCTTTGTCGCGCTCAATTTGGGATTCACGTTAATCAGCTTTTAGATCAACTCGAAGGAGTAATGCACCCTGCTAGAGCTGCACGCGTTATTGCGGCTAACTCAAGGATTGAAGCTTCGCAAGCAGGAGAATATCTACAAAGCTTACAAGCCGTGGCGGAAAGTGTCGATAATGCGGCACAAGTTATTCATGATAATGTACAGCGTTGTCGCAGTGCATTATCAATTCTTAATATTGCAGAATAGTTGCTAAAAGAGGCATTATTTACTATGAAAATGACTAAAATTTACGATGGATCGTACCAATGGATTATGTATGGACGGGATGAGAATAAACGCAGTAACATCATTGATACCAATCAATACATTATTAGAACGGCAAGCCGTTGTTTAATACTTGATCCAGGCGGTGTGGAGTTATTCGCACCGATGTTAGCCGCGGTACTTCACCATGCGCCAGTGGAAGAGATTACCGATTTATTTGCCTCGCATCAAGATCCAGATATTATTTCATCTTTAGGTCTTTGGGATCAGGCTTTGCCTCATGCAAAATTGCATGCGCCCGCATTATGGGAAGGTTTTTTGCGTCATTTTGGTTGTGAAACCATTGAATATGTTGGTATTCCTGATAATGGTGGCGTTATTCAGTTGGATGGTGCAGAGCTTAAAATAATTCCTGCTCATTATTTACATTCTTCGGCTAATTTTCATATCTATGACCCGAAAGCGAAAATATTGATGTCAGGTGATGTGGGGGCGGCATTAGAAGAAGATGGTGCGCCCATATTTGTTGATGATTTTAATGCTCATGTGGAAAAAATGCGCTTTTTCCATCAACGCTGGATGCCTTCTAATCAAGCAAAGCGTGATTGGATTGACCGTGTACGTAAGCTTGATATTGATATTATGGCACCGCAACATGGACGAATCTTTAGAGGCGATGATGTGAAACGCTTTTTAGATTGGTTTGAGTCACTGCAAGTAGGTATTGCTGTTTAACTTTCTGTAGGGCGGACTTTAGTCCGCCTATCTTGCGTAGTAATACCAATCTCAATAAATAATCACTGGAATAGCCGTCATTCCCGAATCTTTAATCGGGAATCCATGTATACACTATAGATTCCTGCTAAAAGCATGCAGGATGACGGTTTCTAGAATCTATTAGGTTGGTGTAATGTCATCTCTTAGCGGACTAGAGTTCCGCTCTAGTAGCTCCCTAATCAAAATGCACTAATTCATACGGTAAGCTTGGCTCGCGCCCAGCAATCACATCACTTAAAAAAGCCCAGAAAACATCTCCTGAGGGTGGGCAGCCAGGTAAGTAATAATCAACCTTCACAATCTCATGGATTGGGTGTACTTTATCTAGCAGTAAAGGTAATTCAGGGTCGCTGGGGATTTGTGCATTTTCAACACCAAGACCATTGATATAAGATTCATTTAGACAGTCTTCAACGTCAAAGTGATTACGCATGGCAGGTAAGCCACCATTAATCGCACAAGCGCCGACTGCGACCAGAATTTTACAATTTTTACGAAACTCACGTAGTGTATGAACATTTTCTGAATTACACACGCCGCCTTCAATTAAACCTATATCACAAGGGCTGCAGTGTTCTATATCGGTTAAGGGCGACCGATCAAATTCAACATGCTGTGCTAATTCCAGCATGCGTTCATCAATATCTAAAAAAGACATATGGCAACCAAAACAGCCAGCTAATGAGGTCGTGGCAACTTTAAATTTTTTGGCCATGTTACTTGTGCTCCTTAGCTAAAGCGACTTCATCAATGTGTTGATGATCGTAAATACGTTGTCCGATAGGTACTTGATAGCCCGTGCGTTTAATCAAAATAGCACCGGTTGGGCAGATATGAGCAGCGCAATCATTAAGCTCAATATTACTGTCTTTTAGTTGCCCGCTTTTAGAGTTGACGATCAGGCGTTTATTAATACCTCTGCCACTGATAGCAAACACGTCTTTGCCATCTTTTTCCCGACTGGCACGCACGCATAAGTTACAAAAAATACAGCGGTCATGGTCGATTAAAATATCTGGATGTGAGGCGTCCATTTCGCGTTTGGCAAAAAAATGCGGAAAATGATTATCATGCATATCCAAATGATAGGCGACTGCTTGAAGTTGGCAGTTGCCGGTTTTTTCACAAGAAGGACAGAAATGATTGCCTTCGACAAATAACATCTGCGTGATTCTTTTTCGGTCTTTCTCTAAGTCATTGCTTTTGTTTATGATGTCCTGTCCTTCTGATGCAGGAAAGGTGCAAGCTGAGCAATTTCGACCGTTGACTTTTACTGTACATAACTTACAGCTGCCATGGGGTGTATAGTCTGGGTTGTGGCATAAATGCGGAATATAAACATTAGCTTCTATCGCTGCATCCATAATTGTTTGACCATCTTGGAATGGAATTTCCTGGCCATCAATGGTGATTGTTTTGCTCATGATTAATCCTCTTCCACTTGTGCTAAATGTGCGCCGGCATCATCACGGTTAGCTAAGCGTCTTGCCGTTGCCAGTGATGCATCTAAATCAAACCCCGGTTCATAACTGATTTTCTTGAGTTGTTTTTCGTATAATTCAGGGTAACGTTGCAAAGTCGATAAAATGGGATTGGCAGCTGTTTGCCCTAAACCGCAATGACTGTTGTTATTGACTAATTGACAGAGCTCCTCTAAAGCCGCTACATCGCCAGCTGAGCCATGACCATCAACAATTTTATCTAATTGTTTTTTTAATAAAGCGGTGCCAACACGGCAGGGGGTGCAAAAGCCACAGCTTTCATGAGCAAAGAAATGAGTGAAATTTTTAACCATATCGAGAATATTACGTGATTGATCAAAAATAATAAACGAGCCGCCTGTCGCTAAGTCTTCAAAGGCTAATACGCGATCTAATTCTTGTGCACTGATAAAAGTTCCTGAAGGGCCGCCGACTTGAACACCGAATACATCATATGCTCCACAGTCCTGTAATACTTGAGCTATGCTGGTACCAAAAGGGTATTCATAAATACCAGGCCTAGAACAATCGCCGCTAATGCTGAGGATTTTTGTACCATCAGATTGTTTAGTACCAACATCAGCAAACCATTGCCCACCTGCAACGGTTATTTTAGCCGCAGCCATAAAGGTTTCTACGTTATTAACTACGGTAGGTTTGTTTAAATATCCTTGTGAAACAGGGTAGGGAGGACGGTTTCTAGGAATGCCGCGTTTACCTTCTAAGGATTCAATTAAGGCAGATTCTTCACCGCAAATATAAGCACCTAAACCTAAACGAATTTCGATATCGAAGTTTAAGCCTTGAGCTAAAATATTAGTACCTAATAAACCGGCTTCACGACGTTCAATGAGTATGTTTTGTAGTTTTTCGTAGAGATGTAGATATTCACCGCGTAAGTAGAGAAAACCTTGTTCTGCTCCGATAATGCTAGCACAGACGGTCATGCCTTCAAATACTTGGTGAGCATAAGAATTTAATAGTACTCTATCTTTAAAAGTGCCCGGTTCGCCTTCGTCGGCATTGCAGACAACATAGCGCTCGGTTTCTGCTTCTTCAGAGCAGAAGCGCCACTTCATCGCCGTTTTAAAGCCAGCACCACCGCGCCCGCGTAAGCCTGAAATATCAATTTCTGATAGAGTTTCTGTTAAGCCTTTTTGATAGCGCGCTTTTAAGGACTCGCCTTGTTCAATCGGAGTTTGTAATAATAACCCTGCTTTATAAATATTATCGGCAACAGCAAAAAATTCAGCTGGCCATTGTTCGATGGGTATTTCTTTATTTATTAGTTGCGTAATGGCATCGATGCGGGGCCGCTCTAAGTGGGTTAATGCGTAACCATTGACTAGTCCAGCAGGGCCTTGATCGCACATACCTGTACAAGAGGTACTATCTAAGTTGACCAATCCATCAGGACGCACTTCACCAATAGTGACTTTTAATTGGCTGGCAAAATAGTTCATTAAATTTTGCTTACCGAGCATATGATCGGTAATGGAGTCGCTGATTAAAATATCGTATTTTCCACGGGGGGTTAAGTGGAGAAAATTATAAAACTCAACAACGCTAATAATTTGAGTGCGTGGAATATTCAGACCGGAAGCGATTAGTTCAATCGCTTCCGGTGAAATATGCTGAAATTCGGCTTGTACCTCGCGCAGAATATGAAGTAAACGAACAGGACTTGCTTCATATTTGTTAATTACTGCTTGGATAAATGACTGCATTATCTTCCCTTTAATCATATATTGATGCGTTATTTAGAAACACTCAGATTAAGCAAGAACCTATCATGGAGGTGATTACTTCATTCGTCAATTGAGTCTTTTGGATGGAGTAAAAAAGCGCTTTAAGTAATGACCTGTATAGGATGCTTCGATATGGGATACTTGTTCGGGCGACCCTTCGGCAACGACCATCCCTCCACCATTTCCACCTTCTGGACCTATATCAACTACCCAGTCTGCCGTTTTAATAACATCAAGGTTATGCTCAATAACAATGACTGTATTTCCATGATCACGCAAAGTATGTAGTACATTGAGTAATTGTTGAATATCATGAAAATGTAAGCCTGTCGTCGGTTCATCGAGAATATAAAGTGTTTTACCTGTATCGCGTTTGGAAAGCTCTTTAGCTAACTTAACTCGTTGCGCTTCTCCACCTGATAAGGTGGTCGCATTCTGTCCTAAGTTAATATAGCTCAAACCGACATCTAATAAGGTTTTTAGTTTACGCGCTAAAGTAGGTACAGGACTAAAGAAGGTATAGGCTTCTTCAACGGTCATATTTAGCACTTCGTTAATTGTTTTACCTTTATAGCGGATTTCCAACGTTTCACGATTATAGCGTTTGCCAGAACAGGTATCGCAATGTACAAAGACATCAGGTAAAAAATGCATCTCTACTTTAACCACGCCATCGCCTTTACAAGACTCACAGCGCCCACCTTTGACATTAAAGCTAAAGCGCCCTGGTGTGTAGCCGCGAGAGCGCGATTCTGGAGTCGCTGCAAATAATTCACGTATTGGGGTGAATAAACCGGTATAAGTGGCCGGATTCGAGCGCGGAGTGCGGCCAATTGGACTTTGATCTATATCGACAATTTTATCAAATTGCTCCAAACCTTCGACATCATCACAAGGTGCCGGTAATGTGGATGCGCGGTTAATTGCGCGGGCAGCAAAGCGGTATAAAGTATCATTGATTAATGTTGACTTGCCCGAACCTGAGACGCCGGTGACGCAAGTTAATAAGCCAACTGGAAAGCTGACATCAATGTTCTTTAAATTATTACCCTGTGCATTGCGTACGGTAAGGAGGTGTTTTTCATTACGCGGCGTGACCTGCTTGGGTATGCTGATTTCCAATTTACCTGATAAATATTGCCCTGTGATTGAGTTTTCATTATTAATTACCTCATCAGGTGTTCCTTGGGCGATAATTTTCCCGCCATGAACCCCCGCTCCTGGACCTATATCAACCACATATTGTGCAGCACGAATAGCATCTTCATCATGTTCGACGACAATGACTGTATTGCCTAAGTCACGCAATCTGAATAAAGTTTTTAGTAAACGATCATTATCGCGCTGGTGTAAGCCTATAGATGGTTCGTCTAAGACGTACATAACGCCGACTAGTCCCGCGCCAATTTGGCTGGCAAGACGAATACGTTGTGCTTCACCGCCAGATAAAGTATCTGCGCTACGATCTAGGCTAAGGTAGTCGAGTCCGACATTGACTAGAAACTCCAATCTTTGTTGGATTTCTGTATTAATTTTTTCTGCTATTTGGCCGCGCTGCCCGGGTAAATCAAGCGTTTGAAAGAATTGTAGAGCTTGTCGAATAGGGAGACTAGTAATGTCATAAAGCGGTTTTGAGGCTATAAAGACATTACGTGCAGCGGTATTTAAACGAGAGCCATGACAGCTAGAACAAGATTTATTAGTTTGATATTTAGCTAATTCATCGCGTACGACTTGCGATTCAGTTTCTTGGTAACGTCGCTCCATATTGGCAATAATGCCCTCAAAACTATGGCGTTTTTTGCGTTTTTTTCCATTAGCAGTGATAAAGTTAAAGTCTATTGCTTTGCGACCACTGCCATATAAAATGATATGTTGTATATCATCACTTAGTTCATTAAAGGGCGTCTCGGGGTCAAAGTCATAGTGCTCCGCCAGAGAACAAATAAGCTGATAGTAATAAGCATTACGCCTGTCCCAGCCTCTGACTGCACCTGCTGCTAAGCTTATCTCTTTATTATGTACTACCAGCTCAGGGTCAAAATGCTGTTTAACGCCTAGACCATCACAAGCACTACAAGCGCCTTTTGGGTTGTTGAAGGAAAAAATACGCGGCTCTAATTCGGTAATGCTGTAACCGCATTCTGAACAGGCATATTTTTCAGAAAAAACTAACTGTTTTTTCGGGTCATCCATATTAATTGCTGTTGCTATGCCGCCAGCAATTCTCAGTGCTGTTTCAAAAGACTCTGCTAAACGCAAGCTCATGTCGGGGCGAATTTTGAAGCGATCAATAATTACTTCGATAGTATGTTTTTTCTTGCCATCTATTTCAGGAAGTTCATCGAGCTCATAAACTACAGCGTCAATTCGCACGCGTATAAATCCCTGTGCCTGCAGGTCTTCTAATAGCTGAATATGTTCGCCTTTGCGCTCATTGACTACAGGCGCTAACAGCATCCAGCGCTCATCTTGCTCTTGCTCTAAAACGTGGTCAACCATTTGGCTAATGGTTTGCGCTTCTAAGGAGAGACCGTGAGTTGGGCAGCAGGGTGTACCTGCGCGAGCGTAAAGTAGTCTTAAATAATCATATATTTCGGTGATTGTACCGACGGTAGAGCGAGGGTTATGTGATGTGGACTTTTGTTCAATGGAGATCGCTGGGGATAGGCCTTCAATATGATCGACATCGGGCTTCTCCATCATAGATAAAAATTGACGCGCATAGGCAGATAAAGATTCTACATAGCGACGTTGACCTTCAGCATAGATGGTGTCAAACGCAAGCGATGATTTACCTGAGCCAGATAGGCCCGTGATCACAATTAATGAGTCTCTAGGTAAATCAAGGTCGATATTTTTTAAATTATGCGTTCTTGCACCACGAATGCTGATTGTATCCATTGGGGATTATAAATAAGGGAGTAGGCAGGCTCTGCTCCAAAATAGGAGGTATGGAACAGAGTGTATTTACGTAAACTATTCTTTATATGTTTTAGCTAATTTCTTCAGGTAATCTAAAAAATCATCTTTTAATTCTTCATGCAATAAGGCTTGTTCCACTGTGGCAATTAAAAAACCTAATTTAGCGCCGCAGTCATAACGCTTTCCTTCAAACTCATAAGCAAGGACTTTTTCTTTTGTTAATAAAGAAGCGATGGCATCGGTAAGCTGGATTTCATTACCAGCGCCTTTCTCTGTATTTTCAATTTCGGCAAAAATAGCCGGTGTCAAAATATAACGACCAATAACTCCTAGGTTAGTGGGAGCAACATCGGGTTTTGGCTTTTCTACAATAGATTGAACTGCACCGATTTTATCATTATCAGTATCAGTGGTTTTGACAATACCATATTTATCGGTTTCATTTGGATCGACGCGTTCCACAGCCAAAATTGAATGCGGTGTTTTCTCGAATTGTTGGATCATTTGCGCCATGCAGCCACGATTGCCATCTTCTACTAAGTCATCCGCTAAAATAACCGCAAAAGGCTCATCACCAACAACAGGTTTTGCACATAATACCGCATGACCTAAACCTAAGGCTTCGGATTGGCGGATAAAGATACAAGAAACATGGGGAGGTAAAATGTTTTTAACCATTTCTAATACGCGTAGCTTACCTTTTGCCTCAAGCTCTTTTTCTAATTCATAAGCTTTATCAAAATGATCAGGAATAGCACGTTTATTACGACCAGTAACAAAAATCATTGTATCTATGCCGGCAGCAATCGCTTCCTCCACTGCGTATTGAATCAGTGGCTTATCAACGATAGGTAGCATTTCTTTAGGGCTGGCTTTAGTCGCGGGTAAGAAGCGAGTGCCTAAGCCGGCAACAGGGAAAACTGCTTTCGTGATTTTTTGCGTCATGTATCAGATCCTTATGGTGTGACAAACTAAGGCATACGTGCATGCCCTAGTTGTATTATCGCTACTATATTAGTGAATGATGTTTTTATCTTTTAAGACTAAATGAATTTCATTTAGTGATACTTTATCAGTATCAAAATTTAAATCACATGAGTCGTTTTCCGTGCATAAGCAAATCAAACCAGCCTGTTTAACCACTTCAATTGCTTCTGCTAAATCCGAAGTTAATACCGTTGTTGCATGGCCATTATCAAATAGTTTTCTTTCTAATTGATAAGCGACTTGTTCTTTATTTGCACCAGTTAAAGCAATAGAAGCTGCTTTTTGAGCAAATCGTGCAGCTCGTTCTTCAGCAGATACATGGCTTAATTCAAGGTCTGAACTAGCGCCTGTAATCATGCCTGCACCAACGGTAACATTCGTTAGGCGATCGATAATAATAAATGAACCAGTACCTTTACTGCGATTATAAGCATCAAATACGACAGGAGCATTAACTGAAACGGTACATAAGCCAATTTCATTTAATTGTAGGTTTTTAGCATCATGATGCTCAAGGGTATTAACATCAATACGGTGCTGAATATTAGCAATCGAACCTGAAACACTGCGAGTTGCCAGTTTCATAATATATTGTTTGCCTGGTGTCAGTGAGTTTTCTGCCATCCAGACGATATTGGCATCAAACTTATCAGCAACACTAGGTAGGTTGCCGCTGCTGACAATCGTATCGCCGCGGCTAATATCAATTTCATCATCCAAGGTTAAAGTAACAGCCATGGGTGGAAAAGCTTCTGCTAATTCGCCATCGAAAGTAACAATCGATTTGATTGTGCTGGTTTTTCCAGAAGGTAAGGCGGTGATTTTATCGCCTTTGTGGAAAATACCAGAAGCTACAGTACCGCAGAAGCCACGAAAATCGAGGTTAGGGCGGTTAACATACTGCACAGGAAAACGTGGATCTTGAAAGTTTTCATCACCAGCGATTTCCACAGTTTCCAGAGTTTCCATCATGGTTTTTCCGGTGTACCACGGCATACTGACACTTTTATTGACCACATTATCACCATCTAAAGCTGACATAGGAATAAAGTGAATATCGTCTAAACCATCAAGATTGCCCACGAAATCTAAATAATCTGCTTTGATTTCTTCGTAAGTCTGTTCACTGTAGCCCGCTAAATCCATTTTATTGATAGCGACAATAATATGTTTAAGGCCTAATAAAGAGGCGATAAAGCTGTGACGTTTGGTTTGTGTTTGTACGCCATAACGCGCATCAATCAAAATAACCGCTAAATCACAGGTCGAAGCACCTGTTGCCATATTGCGAGTGTACTGCTCATGCCCTGGAGTATCGGCAATAATGAATTTACGCGTTGCAGTAGAGAAGTAACGGTAAGCCACGTCAATGGTAATGCCTTGCTCGCGTTCTGCTTGTAGGCCATCGACTAATAAAGCTAAATCGATTTTCCCAGTACCAGTAGTGCCTGATTTAACGCTATCAGATTGCACAGCGGCTAACTGATCTTCGTAAATCATTTTGGAATCGTACAGTAAGCGTCCAATAAGTGTGCTTTTGCCGTCATCGACATTACCACACGTTAAAAAACGTAATAATTCTTTGCGTTCGTGTTGTGCTAAGTAAGCGTCTATATCGCTACTAATAAGATCTGACTGGTGAGACATGGAGAAAATTTTCCTTTAAAAATTTTAGGTTCAAGGTTCAAGGTAAAAAGATCAAGTACTTCTGGATTTAATGAGGGAGAACAACATTTTTGATAGTTGTTCAGTTTCAGTTTTCCAGATAATACCTGTTTCTTTTTTTATGTAACCTATCTCAATACCTATGTATATTTGAGTTCGTAATTCACCGCAAGAGCCTTTGGAATAGTAAAAAAATTTATTACTGTCTTTATTAGTGCTTCGTTCAAATCCTTCAGCAATATTACTGGGAATAGATAAGCTACTACGTGTAATTTGATCTTTAAAACCAAAGTCCTTGCAGTTAGCAAGTTCTTTATAAATAGAAACACTAAGGCGCGAAGACCGCTTCCAAACATCCAAATCCTCAAATCGCATAACTTGAACCTTTGGCCTTGTACCTTTCATCTGCTCTTAAAAATACCCTTCGCGTTTTTTCTGTTCCATCGAGCCTGAAGAATCATGGTCAATTAATCGACCTTGACGCTCAGAGGTTGTGGTTAATAGCATTTCTTGGATAATTTCAGGTAACGTAGTGGCTGTTGATTCCACAGCCCCCGTTAATGGGTAGCAACCTAAAGTACGGAAACGTACCATTTTCATTTCTACTTTTTCATCTGGACCGATAGGCATACGGTCATCATCGACCATAATTAGCATGCCATCTTTCTCGACAACTGGGCGCTTTTTAGCAAAGTAAAGCGGTACAATCGGGATATTTTCTAAATGGATATATTGCCAAACATCGAGTTCGGTCCAGTTAGAAATAGGGAATACACGGATGCTTTCACCTGGGTCAATTTTACCGTTATAGATATTCCATAGTTCAGGACGCTGGTTTTTAGGATCCCAGCCATGGTTTTTATCACGGAATGAATAAACACGTTCTTTAGCGCGTGATTTTTCTTCGTCACGACGAGCACCACCAAAAGCGGCATCAAACTTATATTTATTTAAGGCTTGCTTTAAACCTTGGGTTTTCATTATATCCGTATGTTTTTTACTGCCATGAGTAAAAGGACCAACGCCTTGGTCAATGCCTTCTTGATTCGAGTGTACAATCAAATCCCAATCTAATTCTTTAATATATTTATCACGAAATTCAATCATTTCTTTGAATTTCCAAGTGGTATCAACATGCATTAATGGGAACGGTGGTTTGCCAGGGTAAAACGCTTTACGTGTTAAATGCAGCATAACAGCCGAGTCTTTACCGACAGAATAAAGCATAACAGGGCGATCGAATTCGGCAGCAACTTCGCGAATAATATGAATGCTTTCGGCTTCGAGTTCTTTTAAGTGGGTAAGTTTATGATCGGTCATTAATAAATATCTAAGTCAAAGTGAGAGGTCAATAAGAGATGATTTAGCACGGGCGCTCTTAAAACGTAAGTTTATTTTGCTATTTTAATTTGAATCAGCTTGTAATGCTAGAATCATTACTACTTTAGTGATTAGTGATATAGCTTATGCGTGATATTTTTGGTTTAGCGTTGTTTTTAAATATAAACTATAAGAAGCGCTTAAAGCTGTGCTTGAGCAGAATTAATGCAGCAGGGCTTGGTGCAAAAGCCTTTTACAAGTTTACACTGAGTTTTTACCTAAAATTTGTGGTGTAGACTTGTATTTTATCTATAGGTAAGAGAAAAACTCACAAGCAAGCAAGACAGAAAGTAATTTTCCTGCACCTAATTTACTTATATAAATTAAGGTATTGAGGAGCTATTCTTAACTAAAAATGATTTCTGTACTTGCATGGAGTATCAGTATATCCATGTGTTATGATTCAGCTTTGTAGATATTGTTAGGAAGGTCAAAATGCATACTTATAATAAAAATAAAATGATCGTACGCTTACTCGCCTTGTCGATAGCGAGTACCGTTTTGGTGGCTTGTGATGATAAAAAGCAGAATAAAAATGGCCTGACAGTTCCTGTGCAGGCGTATAAACAGGTGAAAGTACTAAAAGGTGCTGTGACTGATAAAAATGGCTCGGTACTTAATGCTGAAATTAACGTAGCAGATAGTTCGGGGAAGATTGTTGCTCGCACGAAATTAGAAAATAGTAAGCATTATTCTGTTGAAATTCCTCAAGGAACCACTTTACCAGTTGTTTTGACTGTTAGTCCTGAAGGTTCGCAAGAACAGCTAATTGCAGTGGTTATTTCTCCGGCTATTTCCAGCTATGATATTAGTTCGCTGACAACTCAAATTGCCAATCGAGCTAAAGCTTTAGGTGGCTATACTTATGCGAATATGGTCATGGCGGCGGATAGTACCGTTGGCGTGCCAGATGCGAACAAAACTTCGACAGGCTTTCGTGGTGATCCAACTAAGCAATATGGTGGTTGGCACTAAGAAAAGCACTGCGCCCCAACTATCTTTTGATAATGGGAGGTTACTCGTCTTGCTCTAAAGGACTACCACAATACTTGCAAAAATCTGCATCCTGATCATGACCAATCTTACCGCAGTTGGGGCAGGCATGATTAACCAGCTTATCTACTTGGTAATGTTTGATGAGTTCCGCGCTATAAATTCCAGTCGGAACCGCTAAAATTCCATAACCCATAATCATAATGCTGGAGGCTATAATTTGACCTAAAGGTGTTTGCGGAGCAATATCGCCATAGCCTACGGTGGTTAAGGTAACGATTGCCCAGTAAACTGATTTGGGGATACTAGTGAATCCAGCAGCACTGCCTTCGACCACATAAAGTAGAGATCCGCAGATAATAGCTAGGGTTAAAACGACATATAGAAAAACTAAAATTTTATGACTGCTACTTCTAAGTGCAGACATTAAAACTTCAGCTTCCTCCATGTATTCTGCTAATTTAAAAATACGGAAAATGCGCAATAAACGTAAGACGCGGATAATCAGTAAATATTTGACACTTGGAAGCAGCAAGCCGAGATAGCTAGGTAAAATAGATAGTAAATCGATAATACCAAAAAAACTGCGAACATACAGTTTGGGCTGACGTACTGCAACCAACCGAAAAATATATTCCAAGGTAAATAGTAGGGTAAACCCCCACTCTATATAAAAAAACAGGGCGGTATATTGCTCATAAAATGCTTCTACGCTGCTCAGCATGACCACTAATACACTGATGGAAATACTGATAATTAAGATAATATCAAACAGCTTTCCAGCGTGTGTTTCCGCCCCAAAAATAATGGTATTAAGGTTTTCACGCCAAGGCGATAAATGCTTACCAGAATTATAATGTGGCTTAGCTTGTTTGGTTTCCTGAGGTTGCATAGGCAGGGTTGAATTTGTTTGTAAGGCAGATTTTGCTAGTTACTATCGCACTATATTATGCTATTGTAACGCACCTATTATAGAGTGGTTTACCATCTATCGTGCACGGCGTGATTTTGCTTGTGCTTTGTTTAATTCTTGTTTCTAAAAAGCTAAATGTCAACCATAGAAAATTTACCTGCTACAAATTTCATACGCCAAATAGTCGCTAAAGATTTAGCTGAAAACAAACATAACAAAGTTATTACTCGTTTTCCACCTGAACCTAATGGTTTTTTACATATTGGACACGCAAAATCTATTTGCTTAAATTTTGGCGTTGCCTCTGAATTTCAAGGCCTATGTAATTTGCGCTTTGACGATACTAACCCTGAGAAGGAAAGTATCGAATATGTACGTGCCATTGAAAAAGATGTGCATTGGCTGGGGTTTGAATGGGCTGAATTAAGGCATTCTTCTGATTATTTTGAGCAGCTTTATGGTTTCGCTGTTGAACTGATAGAGAAAGGCTTGGCTTATGTTGATAGCCTTAATGCAGAGCAAATGCGTGAATATCGCGGTTCATTAACAAAGCCTGGTAAAGAAAGCCCTGACCGTAGTCGTAGTATTGCTGAAAATTTGGATTTATTTTCACGTATGCGTGCGGGTGAGTTTGCTGATGGGCAATATTTATTGCGTGCCAAAATTGATATGGCAGCATCAAATATGAATATGCGCGACCCTGCTTTATACCGTATCCGTCGAGTGCATCATCAACGTACGGGTGATGCATGGTGTATTTACCCTATGTATGATTATACACACTGTATTTCTGATGCTTTAGAAGGAATTACACACTCATTGTGTACGCTTGAGTTTGCCGATCACCGTCCTCTATATGATTGGGTCTTGAATAATATCAGTATTGATTGTCACCCACAGCAAATTGAATTTTCCCGTTTAGAGCTGGAATATACTATTGTTAGTAAACGTAAATTAAATCAACTGGTAGTTGAGGGGCATGTTAATGGTTGGGATGATCCGCGTATGCCAACCATTGCTGGTTTACGTCGTGCTGGGTTTACGCCTGCTGCTATTCGTGATTTTTGTGAGCGTATTGGGGTAACTAAAAAAGATGCATGGATTGAAATGTCCGTACTTGAAAGTTGCATTCGTGAAGATTTGAATAATACAGCTTTCCGTGCGATGGCTGTTTTAGAGCCTCTGAAAGTTGTACTGGAAAATTACCCAGATGCTCAAGTTGAGCAGTTAGAAATGGGGAATCATCCGCAAGATGAAACACAAGGTAAGCGTAAAGTCCCTTTTGCTAAAGTGATTTATATAGAACAAGATGATTTTGCTGATGTTCCACCGCCGAAATACAAGCGTTTAATTGATGGTGGTGAAGTCCGCTTACGTGGTGCTTATGTGATTAAATGCAATGAAGTCATTAAAGATGCAGATGGCAAAGTCATTGAGTTGCGTTGTACTTACGATGAAAATACGCTAGGAAAAAAACCTGAAGGACGTAAAGTAAAAGGGGTGATTCATTGGGTGGCGGCTGATCATGCTTTAGATGCTGAAGTGCGCCTGTATGATCGTTTGTTTAATGTTGCTAACCCTAGTTCTGAAGATAATTTTTGCGATGCGTTAAACCCTAACTCTTTAGAGGTTATCAGTGTTGCTAAAGTGGAACCGAGTCTCGGACAGGCAGAGTTGGGTAGCAGGTTTCAATTTGAGCGTGTAGGTTATTTTTGTTTAGATACTGAAGATAGTTCAGCGAGTAAATTAGTGTTTAATCGTACCGTTACTTTACGAGATACTTGGGCGTAAATGCTTTAATTACGGGCAAAAATTAATAGTGAAGGTATCTTTATGATGTATGGTATTTTGTTTATTGTTATAGGGCTAGCCTGCTTGCTTTTGGTTCAGAATATCAAAAACAAGAGGCAAAATGAGCCACAATATATTCAGGAAGATTCTTCGCCTTTAACTAAGAAGCAAATACATCTGATTCAAGAATCGTGGCAACGTGTTTTACCTATAAAAGACCAAGCAGCGGAATTATTTTATGCACGCTTATTTGAATTAGACCCCAGTGTTAAGAGGTTATTTAAAGGCAAGTTGGATTATCAAGGTGATAAGCTAATGACCACTTTAAATGTCGTCGTTAATTCACTGGATAACCTAGACGAAGTAGAGGTTATGTTGCAGGCAATGGGTAAGCGACATATTATTTATAATGTCGAAGCGGCTCATTTTGAAACAGTCGGTGCCGCTTTATTATGGGTTTTGGAGCAAGGCTTGGGTGACTACTTTACTGAAGAAGTTAAAGAGGCTTGGGTTATTGCTTATGGTTTAATTGCCGACACCATGAAGCAAGCCGCTTATGGTTCTTAACCTGTATTCTGTAGGGCGGACTTTAGTCCGCTAATTTAGTCAAAAGCCGATCGCTTTGTTTATCTATTTTAGTAGGCTGAACCGCGTATATCGCCAAATACTGTATAGCTTTTTGTTGTTTAGTTTAAGTTACTGTTCAGCTATTTATGCTTTAGATTCTGTAACTGTTAGTGTCGATAAAATAAGCGCTAATGCTTGGTCAATACAAAATGCCCAGCTAAAAATAACCCAGCTTGATCAGGCTATCCCGCAAGTCTCCCTTATTTCTGCAGATCTACAGTTACCTCCCCCCTTTAATAAGCTTCGTAAACTTACTATTCGCTGCCAAAAATTTACTTGGCGTGAAAATTATGTGGATTGTCAGCAAGGGCAAGGGCGCTTTAACGGCAGTGATTTAAAAATACACGTTTTTGATTTCTCATTTCAAGTTAAAAATAAAAAAAGTAAATTAGTCATCAATGATTTGACGTGGTTCGATGGGGAAATTTCTCTTGATGCTCAAGACCAGTCAGGGAAATGGAAAGTGCGTCTTAAAGCAAAAGGTTTAAACCTAGTGCAACTTGAGCCATTCTTGGCTTTAGATTTATTAGGTATTAGCCAAGGGTCAGCTGATCTTGATATGGAGTTTACAGGGGAGCAGGGTGACGTACAGACGCTATTCATTGCTGCTCTACTGGACAAACTTTCAATACAAGACCAGCAGGGGTATTTTGCTAGTGAAGCGCTCTCATTAAAAACTGAACTGATAGCGAATAAGGAAAAAAAAGCATGGCAATGGCAAAGTGATACTGAGATTTCTTCTGGCGACTTGTATATAGAGCCGGTTTATTTAGCCATTGATAGTGCTCATGCCGTAACGCTTACAAATCATGGTTTATGGTGGCCTGATAGGAAGAAGGTTGAGCTAACGAGTATTGAATTTGAGCATACTAATTTGGCTAGTTTCCAGGCAAGTGCTGCAATAAATTATCAATCAAGTTTAATAATTGAAGTCGCTGAGCTAGCGCTACATATCCCCGAATTAAAGCCGGTATCCCCCATTTATCTAGTTCCATTTTTAGAGGCAAGTCCTTTAGAAGGAATTGAATTACAAGGGCAATTAGAGGCTAATCTACAGTTACATCATAATGTTTTGTCAGAAATTAATATCGCTGCTCGGTATTTGACTGTAGATGATGCCGAGCAGCGATTTTACCTAGATAAAGCTAATGCTCAACTTCATTGGACTAAGCAGGATCATAACAAAGCTTCTTTTCTTAATTGGCAAGAATTAAAGCTTAAGGCGATTGCATTTGACCCAGGGCACTTAGATTTTTCCTTATTTGATAAGCAAGTTAAGCTATTGCAACCGGCTGATTTGGCAGTATTAGGTGGAATATTTTCTATTCAGAATTTTAGTTTTTCTAAAGCTGAAAATAGTGAGGATTCAGTCGTACATTTTGAAGGTTTGGTGGATGAATTATCCTTAGAGCAATTATCAACAGCATTGAAGTGGGAGCCGTTAACAGGTTCAATTAGTGGCTATATTCCAGCTGTGCGCTATGAAAATAAAACCTTATCCTTGGATGGCGAGCTAAAAATGCAAGTATTTGATGGTGAAGTAAGAGTTAAAAATTTGGCTTCATCAGGACTATTTACAAATTTTTCCCGCTTCTATATGGACCTAGAATTTGATGGTTTAGATTTAGGTACCATCACCCGTAAATTTCACACAGGTAATATTGAAGGTAAATTATCGGGAGTAGTGCAGAATCTGTATTTAGAAAATTGGCAGCCAATTTCATTTTATGCCTGGATGGGGACGCCTGAAAATGATGACTCTACCCATAAAATCAGTCAGAAAGCGGTAGAAAATATTGCTAGTATTGGTGGTGGTAGTGCAGCCGATGTTATATCTAAGGGGTTTCTAGGCTTGTTTAGTAGCTTTAGGTATGACAAGCTAGGTTTTGGCTGCTATTTGTATCAAGGTGTTTGTCAGTTAATGGGGGTTGAGGCGGTAGATAATGGCTTTTATCTCATTAAGGGTGGGGGGCTGCCGAGAATCGATATTATTGGATATAATCCTAGATTGAACTGGAGTGTTTTACTTGAACGGTTACGCAGAATAACAGCTTCAGATGAATTTATTATTGAATAAAGGAATAAGCGAATTATGAATATTAAAAAATTATCAATGTTTGGTGTATTGCTTTTAACAGCGTGCGTAACGATTAATATTTATTTCCCAGCTGCAGCAGCAGAAAAGGTAGCCGATGAAATCATTCAGGACATACAAACCCTAGAACCTGAGGAGAAACCACAGGCTAAAATTAACCTGCAAAGCACTTTACCTGCATGGCAAGTGAGTGTTTATCAGCTTGTTGATCAAGCTATTTCTGTGGTTATTCCATCAGCTCATGCGGAAGCCAATTTATCCGTTGATAGTGCTGATATTAGACGCATAACGGCAGATATGCGTGCTCGATTTGGCGAATTAAATACTTTTTATGATCAAGGTGTTTTAGCAATTAAAGCCGATGGTTTATTGACAGCTAGAGGTAAGGTCTCATTAAAAGATCGGAATAAATTGAGCAAATTAATTGCCGTAGAAAACGCTGATCGATATAAATTATATCAAGCCATTGCCAATGCAAATGGTCATCCGGAATGGGCGAAGCAAATTAAATCTACTTTTGCTCAGCGCTGGATAACTAATGCTCAGTCAGGCTGGTGGTATCAAACGGCTAATGGCAGTTGGAAGCAGAAATAAATACCGATGTGATGAGTGCCCTGAATACGTTAACTTTCAGCCTAAACCACTCTCTTGTAGCCTGTTATGGCGCTTGTGGAATACGAGAAATTCGGAGCGGCTATTTCCCGTATTCCGTAAACTCCATGCAGGCGACAATGGTAAACGGTTTGATATTAAAAATATTGTTCAAGGTAGCTGAGGCTTGTAGCTAATCAGGTAGTCTTTTTTTAGCTGCTATAGAGCTTGGGTTTTGCGCATTATTAAAAGCGTCAGTGCATAATAAATAAGAATCAATAGCTTAATGTGATTTGTAAGTGCGTTAGATCTTTATTGGTTTGGGCGACAAATTTTTCAATATTGATATTGTGTTGTTTTTGTAAGCTGTCTAGCCAGCGCAGAGTGGCATTGAATAAAGCATCATCGAGTACAATCAATAGGCGGTTTTTGCTTAAGGGCTTAATCTGCGTGATTTTTAATTTCTGTTGTTTAGCGCTTTTCTCAATCAGCGTCATAACCCGAGTATTACTGAGTGGATCTTGTTTGGCGCGGCTTTTTGTACCACTGAGAGATGTAACTTTCTGCGCCATCTCTTGCATAGACTTTACATCTTCTTGATAGCTACTGATGCGAGCTTGTAGTGTTGTGTTTTCACGGGCTATTGGTAGGTATATAAAAGTATAAAATAGTAACAATAAGGCCAATGCGGCACTGACCATTAATATTTTTTGTTCATTAGCTGTTTTTTGTAGAAACCAAGCTTTCATAATTGTCCTCCCGTTATTTTTAATTGCGCTAAGACGCGGTTATCTGCTTTAGTGGCGGAGGATATTTCTGCTGTTATGCCTTGCTGGGTGATGGCATCTTTAAATACTTCAAGTTGAGCAAGTGAGGGGGTAGAAAACTCGATTAGCATGCTTTGTTGATGATATTGAATGCTACTTAATTTTATTTCTTTTTGTGTCTTTATGGCGCGTGAGATGCCAGCAAGTAATGCGGTGAAGCCGCCTTGTTGTATTTGGTTGTTTTGCAGTTGTTTTAATCCATTGCGCATTTGTGCGACTGGATTAATAATGCGCCGAGCTTTGGGGAAGCTAGTTTGATAAATAGCTTTTATCTCTTGTTCAAGCTTAGTTTCCTGTTCTTGTAATTGCTGGTTTTGATAACCTTGAATTAAAGTTAAAACACTGAGTAGGATAAAAAGTCCTGCAGCTCCCCATTGAATTAAACGCCACGTTTGTTGAGTTTTCGCTTGAAAATTACCTTGTAATAAATTGAGCATGCCTGTTGTTGTATAATGCTGACATAACTGGCTGAATAGAGGGGAGGGATTTGTTTGAGTCGTAAGATTCACAGGGCAGTTTTCTAATGCCAAAGTAGTGGTGCTGTATGTGTTGATAGATTTAGGTAGGTCATTACCAAAACTAGCCAATGTCGCTGCTAAATTTTGTGTATCTAAGGCATAGCAGTTTTGTTCTGTTTTGAGCAGAGCATAGTCATTATCATGCAATATTAACCAAGGCTCAGGAAACTGATCCAGTAATTGAGTATCGGTAAGTGCATAAGTTAATTGAATATTAGCTTCTGCAAGTACGGTTAGCCAGTTTTTTAAGAGATCTTTTTTGATGATCGCTATATCAAGTGTTTTTTGTGCATTCTTTTGATAAGCAAAGTGCAACGTTTCAACATCTTCGGCGAGTTGTTCTTCTAAATCGTAAATTAAGGCTTGTTCTAATTGTTTACGGTTTTTAATCGCTAGATTTGATTGTGTTCGGTAAATACTTGAACCGGGTAAAACGGCGATACAGTGACTTTTATCTGCGAGATCTTTTAAGTTACTTAGCTCGTCACAGCCTGTGCTAATTTCCTCATTGTCTTGTTTATACCAATTAACTTTTGTTGTTATATCAATATTGCCGTGTTTGGGGAGTTCTATAAAAAATAATGCGTCCATAAAGTTTAGTTGTAAACAACGGTAATAAAAGGTTGGTGAAGCGCAGTTTAATAAAAGCGCGAGCGGTAGAATGTGTCGATTTTTTTATTACTATTTCGATACAGCAGGCTTTGGTATTGTTGCTCTAAATTACCAATCCAGCCTGTGTATCGAAGCATAAAGTAAAAGCTATTAACGCCTAGTATTTCTTCATTTAAGGTACTGCTGAGTTTAGGTTCTTGTGGGTTTTCTTCATCTAGTTTATCAAAAAATTCTTGTACAGACTTAAATCCTTGTTCTTGCCGGTATAGTATAATTTGTTCTAGCTTGGCGCTTTGCATTTTCTCCGATAGCGAGAGGATTAACTGTGGACTCATGGTATTAATATTTAGAGTGCTAGCGATGGTTTGTGCAGGAAAGTAGCGACCGACTTCAGAAAAGGCTGGAGGGCTTGGTAATACGCAAATATCGGCAGCTAGAGCGGTAATAGTTTCAGTATTCCAGTTGGCTACTGCATAAAGCTCTGCTATTTCTGTTAAGGCTTGATTAGCCGCACGGTAAGGCGGGCTAAATTGGCTATAGGTTTCCCATTCAGCACCTTGTGCCTGAGGTTCATCATCAGCATCCAGCCAGTCGACTAAACTCCAGATAAGATTTTCATTGAGCGACTTTTGCTTTAATAAGTTTTTTAAAATGGCAATTTGGTCGTTTTGTATTGTACCGGCAAGCACTAAGTTATTTAGGTTGAAGCAAGCTTGGTGGTCAGTTATTTTTGCTTGAAAATGTCCGCCTTCTGCTGCAATAGGTGGCATCTCTTGTGCCCAAATATCCAATGAAGTGTCATTGGTATTTTTCTCTAAGTCTTCAATTAATAAGATTTTTGCCCACTGTTCGGCACTGAGAAACAATTGAAATACTTGGTCGGCTTGCAGCTGATTAAAAGTACGTCTTAAATTAATTTGTTGCTTATAGAAAATCTGTGTAGCAACGATGGTAGAGATGGTGATAATTAAGAGAGCAGTAACTAAAGCAATGCCTTGTTGTTTAAAGGATTTCATCGGGTCAGCTCAATAAGTTGTACAAAATCACCCGTATCTTTTTCAGATATTGTGAGTTTTATGGCTTTAGGTAATATATCTAAAGGTGCATCTGTAGGGGGCCAAGTGGTATACCATCGGCCATTATCGGCAAATGCTTCAACTTTTATCTCGGTGATATTTTTCAGCAACTCTTCTTCTTTGAAGCTTTGTATATCTGAGTTATCAGGTGCATACCATATGCGTTTCTTTAGCGTATTATCATCCATAAAATAATCAAGACGCTGTAAAGAGCTTCTTCGTAAACCAGAAGGGTTAGGGCGTCCAGCGCGCGTGAAACTAAATTCAGTGTTATTACTATAGCTAAGAAAAAAAGCAGCCAAGGGGTTGTTATAGGTATCGGTAACAGGTCTAGCGACTATATGTTGTAGCTCGGTATGTAATTGATTAAAAGTGTAATTAAATTTTTTAAATTTTTCCTGCTGCTCAGAAATCCGCTCATGGCTAATCAAAACGGAATTAAGCCCCGAATAAGAGAGGCTGAGAAGGATCGCTAGAATACTAATGGAAATAAGCAGTTCGATCAGGGTGAATCCTTTTGCCTTCATTCTGATTGACCTATATAAATGGTCTGTTGCAGAACGGGCTCTTCAGTAATGCCAGCCATTGCAGGTGATAAGCTGATTTTTACTTTACGTATTTTAGGATTGTCCGTTTTTTTGGTGTCGGTTTGCCAGCGCCACGATTGGCCGAAGATTTTATCAGTACCCTTATTTTGTTTAATGCTAGGCCAAGTACTTTCTAAGCGAATTTCAGCCATTTTATTTTGCATTAGCCAGTAGGCCGTCATTTTATCTTGAGTTAGGCTCGCACCTCTGATTTCTTGATTCGCGGCATTTAAGGTCGCTAATAAGCCAATAGCAACCACTGCTAAAGCAATCATTACCTCGATTAAAGTGAAGCCCTTATGCTTTATGCTCATAGTGAATCTGGGGCAAGTGATATTAATTTGATTTCATTTTGTTCGTTATAAATCTTGTAGCCTTCGTTGAAGGTGTTTTTTAATTGTACAGTCAGTTCAAAGTTACTTAAGGTGGCATCGGGATAAAAAATCACTTGAGGTAGAGTACTCGCCAAAGTAACTGCGGGTAGACCATCTATTTCTAAATGATATTCAAGCTCGGGATTTAGCTTGTAATTGCGTAATAGATTATCTTGCTTGAGAGCTAACCATTGCTGATTTTTAAAGCGCGAGAAATTATGCTCTTGCTCGGTTAGTGTCCAGCCCATGATTTGCCCGCGTAGAATTGCATCTTCGAGCGCAAGATTAAGCAATTGCTGTACTTGATAGGCTTCTTGCTTAGTAGGGTCAGGGCGCGCACTAAGACTAAGGGCTGCAAAGGAAAAAAGAATACCGACAATGACTAGAACGACTAAGAGTTCGAGTAGGGTGAAGCCGTTATTAGTTAATGGTCTGTATGTCTTATGCATTCAGTTTATAGGCCGGAACAATTGATTTTGTTTTGCTGATTTCCAAGTATCGGAAAACTAAAGCCATGATGCTTGCATGTTATAAGTTCAAAAAGGTTTCTTCTTTAGGTGCAGAGGCAGATGGGGCAGCACTGTTAGTGCTGAAAGTATTATTAAGGGATTGTACTAAGCCTTTTGCGCGAGTCATAAGCATATCTAATGTTTCCTGAACTTCTTTAGTCCAACCAACGGGTTGCCTGATAGGTAGGAGTATGCGCCATAAGGTAATACCTTTGTTAAATAGAGCGGGTAAGTTTTCTATTAGACCGAGCTCAACTTGGCGTTCTTCCAGTTTTTTGGCGATAAATTTGGCATGCACCTTACTGCTGTATATATGTACGGGAATCAGGAGAACAATCAGTAAAAATAAAGCGACTGAGGCGACAAAAGGGTCAAGTAAGACGGCTACTAAACCCATTTGGATTTCACCGGCAACGAGAGATAATGCGATAAAGCTCAGTACGGCCGTTAAGGTGAAGTGTGAGCGGTCTTTCCAAAGGTCGATACCTTTTTGTACTTCATGCACCACAACTGTATCAAATTCAGTAATATGCTGTTGTAGGTTATTAAGAATACGGTAAGCACTTTCTACATCAATATTAGTTAATTTTTGTTCAATTGCTTGTTGTGTAGTTGATTCTGTACTTTGAGATAAGACAAAAAATTGTCCCGCTTCTAAGCCCAGGTGAATTAACTGTTGTTTCCAGTCATTAAGGTCAACCGCATCGTGATTACTAGAAGGCTCATTAATCACGTAGATAAATTTACTCGGATTATTGCTTCTTGCCGCATGCTTGAGGAAGGGGCTTAGTGAGCTACGGAAATCTTCAAGCGTAGAATGTCGAGCATCAAAGAAAATAAAAACCAAGTCGGAAAGCGTACTTGCGTGTTCACGTAGTAATTCCGCCTCTGCTTGTTTTTGGTTAGCGGCAAAGCCTGGAGCAAGGATAATCGTTTTATCTTTGAGCTGGTTATTATTGTTAGTCTTTAATTCTAAGTAGCTATTTATATTGCGGCTGCTTCCTTTTTCTAACAGCTCTAAACGCTCACTAATATGGTAGAAAGGAAAACGCGGGTCGCCATCAACAGCTGTTCCCGGTAAAGTCATCGGAGATGCATCATCACGATATACCAATACTGTAAATTGAGCATGAATCCCGTTTGGGTCAATGGCTGGCGTTGTCGAGTTTAAATAGCGGTTAATAAATTCATTTTTTCCAGATGAGGGATCACCAATAACGGTGATGATCGGCGACCATGAATTTTTGTTTGCTAAGGAATCATCCATGCCAATAAGCCCTAGATCATAAGCCACTTGATCCAGTTCATGATACAGTCTAAAGGCTTGCAGTAAGGCTGGATTTTTATCAGCGAGTTGTTGTTCTAATTGTTGTAGTGAGGAGCTTACAGATTTTTCAGACATACTCATTAGCGTTAAACCGTTATGTTCAATAATTGAATAAAATGTGCCCCTCAAAAAAGGGGGTATTATTAGTTAGTAATTGAGTTTAAATAATAGCAGCAAGTCGCCTGCATGTAGCTTGGGAATGCAGGAAGTTACTAACACCTACTTTCCCGTATTGCGCTAAGTCCATACAGGTTACATTTAGATTGTCGCTATTATTGAGCTCATTATTGCTTAATACTTAATTATGCGCTGTACGTACGCTTAATATAGTTTTCTACGATGACTTGGAATTCTTCTGCAATTCTATCACCTTTAAGGGTAACTGTTTTTTCACCATCTTCGTAAACTGGAGCAACTGGTGTTTCGCCAGTGCCGGGTAAACTGATACCAATATTTGCATTTTTACTTTCGCCAGGGCCGTTAACAACACAGCCCATAACTGCTACTTCCATTTCTTCTACACCTTTATATTGCTCACGCCAAGTTGGCATTTGCTCACGTAAATAGCTTTGTATATCCATTGCCAATTTTTGGAAATAATCACTGGTCGTACGGCCACAGCCTGGGCAGGCAATAACCATTGGTGTAAAAGCGCGAAAGCCCATTGTTTGTAATATTTCTTGCGCGACCACGACTTCTTTGGTTCTCGCTGCACCTGGCTCAGGTGTTAAAGAAATACGAATCGTATCACCGATACCTTGTTGCATTAGAACGGAAAGTGCAGCCGAAGAAGCAACAATACCTTTAGAGCCGATGCCCGCCTCAGTTAAACCTAAGTGTAGTGTGTAATCACAGCGACTTGATATATCTTGGTAAATGCTGATCAGTTCTTGTACATTACTGATTTTACAAGACAGGATGATTTTGTTTCTTGCTAAACCATAAGATTCAGCGGCGGCTGCACTTTCTAAAGCAGAAATAATAATAGCTTCACGAGTAATAGCGGCTAATTCTAGCGGCTCTGCTTTCGCTCTGTTTTCATCTAATAAACGGGTTAATACCGTTTGATCTAAACTGCCGCCATTAACGCCGATACGTACTGGCTTATCGTATTTAACCGCACATTCGATCATTTGTTGAAACTGAGTATCTCTTTTGGCACCTTTGCCGACGTTACCGGGATTAATTCTGAATTTTCCTAGTGCTTTAGCACACTCAGGATACATTTCTAGTAATTTATGACCGTTAAAGTGAAAGTCTCCCACTAAAGGCACAGAAAAACCGTTAGCATCTAGTTGTCTACGAATTTCCGGTACCGCTTTCGCCGCTTCCTCGTTATTCACGGTAATACGTACCAATTCAGAGCCTGCATTAGCAAGTTCCATCACTTGTTTTACTGTTGCTTCAATATTAGCAGTGTCAGTATTGGTCATGGATTGGACCACAATAGGAGCGCCGCCGCCGACTTTAACGTTTCCAACAAGAACTGCTTCAGTGAGTTTTCTAGAGCTAATTGACATAGTGAGTGGTTTTTTATCTTAATTACAATTACACTGAAGTATATATGAAGCCCGATAAAAAAAACAGATTGCTGTAGGTTAGCTTAATATGAGAATCAATTATTTCTCAGATATACATCTAGAATTTGGCCCCGCTGATTTACCTGATAACGATGCGGATATTATTGTTGCAGCGGGTGATATAGGTATCTATGATCAAGGTATAGAGTGGCTACTGTCCACAAAAAAACCAGTGATTTATATAGCAGGAAATCATGAGTTTTATACGCGTGAATACCATGACACCCTGCGTATGTTACGGGATAAATGTGCCAATACTAATATTACTTTTTTAGAAAATAATACCGTTAAGTTTAAAGGCGTACGTTTTATTGGTTGTTCATTGTGGGCGGATTTATTTATTGAAGGTCAAGATACTGCGGACGCTTTATGTCTGAGTTTGAATGATTTCAGGAAAATACGCTACGCTGATGGCATGTACAATCCACAACAATTTACTGCTTTACATGCTCACTCAAAATCATGGCTAGAAAAAGAGCTAGCCAAGCCTTTTGACGGTCAAACCGTGGTTGTAACGCACCATGCTCCAACGCAATGGAGTTGGTATGATTCTCCCAATGCGATTAAAAAACTAGCCTATTGTAATGATTTGAAATCACTGTTTCATGAGTATGATATTGCCGTGTGGTTTCATGGCCATACGCATAGTATCGGTGATTACCGGATAGCCGGCGCACGTATTTTATCCAATACGCGAGGTTATGTAGGGCGAAGAGTAGTCGATGATTTTGATATGAATAAAATCGTGGCTATTTAAGCGAGGCTGGGTCGAAGATGTTGTGTTAAGAATACCTAGGAGGCTGTTCAAGAGCTCATCAAAATGACTCCCTTTCCGGATTTTATTGTTTTAGTGTCGCTGCATTGTGGGCAGTGAATCTTTTGATGACATGTTATAAATCATAATTATACAGAAAACGACACGTTCAACCCACTACCTACAATTTTAGGCAGTTAGTATTTTTATAGTATAACTGTTTGTTTAAATTTAATATTTATAGAGTGGTCTGATATTTGCTTATGTTATTGTATAGTACAATAATAGGGCGATTTTATGACGATTTCTACCTCTCCACAAAAAACTGAGCAGCTTACCGATGCGTTTCGTACCTTTAATCAGCTATCGGAAAACTTAAGTAACTCTTATCAAGGTCTTGAGCAGCAAGTTGAAAAATTGCATCAGGAATTGGCCGCGGCTCGTAGTGAGCGGGTGAAAACATTGGTGGAAAAAGAGAAGCTAGCGCTACGGTTACAACAAATTTTGGCGGCTTTACCGACTGCAATTATCATTCTTGATACTCAAAGTCGGGTGGTTGACTGCAATTTGCAGGCGACGCATTTTTTAGGTGAACCTTTGATTGGGCTGCTTTGGTCAGATGTTGCCATGCGTAGTTTAATTAGCGTATTGGATAACCCTTTAGAGCGCCAATTGCTAAGTGGTTTGCGGGTCAATATGACGCGTAGTCGTTTGCCAGAAAGTAGTGAGCAAGTGATTGTCTTGAGTGATGTCAGCGAAATGAATGCTTTGCAAGAAACGATTAATCAGCAAAAGAATTTATCCGCAATGGGTGAAATGGTCGCAAGTATGGCGCATCAAGTAAGAACGCCACTCTCTACGGCTATTTTATATGCCTCGCAAATGTCTAATCCTAAACTTGGTGCGGAGAAACAGCAGCGTTTTTCTAAAAAAATCCTAGAGCGCCTGCATTATTTAGAGCTTCAAGTGAATGATATGCTGGTGTTTGCAAAAGAAGGGCGCTTAACAATGGAAGGTTTTTCATTGCAAAGCTTGTTGGATAAGGTACAAGCAGCAATGAGTGATTATGTGGCTAATGGTAAAGTGCAATTTAAGGTGTCGAATTTTTGTTCCGTAGATTTAATGCAAGGCAATGAACATGCCTTACAGGGAGTGTTGATGAATTTATTAACTAACGCTCTGGAAGCAATGCCTATTGATGGAAAACTTAGTCTATCTGTTAAGCAGAAAAATGAGCAATCCATAGAAATTAGTATTCAAGATAATGGGCGCGGAATTGAGCCTGCACACTTGCAACGCATTTTTGAACCATTTTTTACCACACGCGTGAATGGCACAGGCTTGGGTTTGGCGGTAGTTGATAGTGTGGCTAAGGCGCATGGTGGTAAGGTTTGTTGTCGGTCTAAAGTCGGTGTGGGAACTGAGTTTAAACTGTCTATTCCGTGTATTGAACAAGCTTTTCAGGCAACTATTTCTATGGGAGCAAGCGCATGAAACAGTATGATGTTTTAGTGGTCGAGGATGATGCCTCTCTTTGTGAGGCCTTATGTGATACTTTGGAGATAGAAGGCTATCGCGTTGTGTCTGCACGTAATGGCACAGAGGCATTACTTAAGCTATCTAAAGGTGATTTTAAACTAGTGGTCAGTGATGTGCAGATGCCAGTGATGGACGGCTTTCAATTATTGAATAATATGCAAAGCCAATATGCGAGCACACCAATATTATTAATGACGGCTTATGGATCGGTGCCAAAAGCGGTTGAAGCGATTCAGGCGGGCGCGTCTGATTATTTGGTTAAGCCATTTGATGCTAGTGCTTTAGTGGATAAGGTCGCGCAATTAGTGGTGCAAAATCCCACTGCAGCTAATGATCATGTTGTTGCAGACGGGGCAATGCAGTGCTTATATCAATTGGCAGAGAAAGTTGCTAAAACTGAGGTGACTGTCTTAATTCAAGGTGCGAGTGGTGTCGGTAAAGAGGTTTTGGCGCAATTTGTGCATCAAAATTCGGGCTATAAAGAGGGGCCTTTTGTGGCTATTAACTGTGCGGCTATTCCAGAAAATATGCTCGAATCGATGCTTTTTGGTTATGAAAAAGGGGCATTTACTGGGGCGATTCAAGCTATGCCGGGTAAATTTGAAATGGCGCAAGGTGGGACTTTGTTATTGGATGAGGTTTCTGAGATGGATTTAGCGTTACAAGCTAAATTATTGCGGGTTATTCAAGAGAAAGAAGTCGAACGCTTAGGTAGTCAGAAAAAAATTAAATTAAACGTCAGAATTTTGGCGACTACTAATCGTAAATTGAAAGATTATGTCGCGGAAGGTTTGTTTCGCGAAGATTTATATTATCGCTTAAATGTTTTTCCCCTGATTATTCCTTCGTTAGGCGCTAGAATCGATGATATATTGCCGCTGGCAAATGATTTAATGCTACGTCATTTATCTGCCGGTAAGAAAATGCCGTTATTTAGTGCGCAAGCGATACAAAAAATGCAGGCTTATCATTGGCCAGGCAATGTTCGTGAATTGGAAAATGTTGTGCAACGCGCGCTGATTATGCAGGCTGGTGATATGATTAATGAAGAAGATTTGATTTTCGAAGAGGCTATGCCAATGCCGGATGTCAAGCTTGAAGTAGTCGCGTCAGTCGTGGTTGATGAGCCAGCTAATGAGTCTGAACAGCTTGATTTGTCTGAGGTAGCTGAGATAAATCTGGGGACTGGTTTACGTTCAGCAGAAGATAAAATTATTTTGAGTACTTTGCAATCATTGCAGGGGAGTCGGAAATTAACAGCGGAAAAGCTTGGTGTTAGCCCTAGAACTTTACGTTATAAAATTGCACGAATGAAAGACGATGGGATTGTTATTCCATGTTAAAATGCTTCACAATTTTTCTTGGCGTAAAAAATGCTTGTTGTTTGTTATAAAGATAAGTTGAGCAGGGTAATACGATGAGTGATATGAATGTAAACCAAGTTTTAGCGCAAATGCGTACGATGTCTATAGAGGCTGGCAATAAACCAGCACCTGTTGATACGAATAATGATTTTGCTGCACTACTAAAACAGTCTATAGATGGCGTTAATGAAACCCAGCAAACAGCGAAGAAAATGAGCTCGGGATTTGAGACGGGTGAATCTGATGCGAGTTTAGCGGAAGTGATGGTTTCTTTACAAAAAGCGAGTGTTTCTTTTCAGGCGATGGTGCAAGTACGAAATAAGCTTACCGATGCCTATAAAGAAGTGATGAATATGCCAATGTAATGGCGCAAATAAAATAACATGAGTGAGCAAGAGTCGAGCAATACTTTAACAAGTACCGCTAGCAAAAAAGGTAGTCAGTTAGTCCCAGAGGAATCAGGGGCTAAAGCGATACACCCTGCTATGGAAGGGCTTGTACAAATGACCGTGATCAAGCAGGTGGGCTTGATGCTGGGCTTAGCCTTCAGTGTTGCAATCGGTGTGGCTGTAGTTTTATGGTCACAAGCACCGGCTTATGATTTATTGTTTTCCAGTTTAGGTGAGCAGGATGCGTCAGAAATTTTAGAGACCTTAGATAAATTAGACGTTCCGTATAAAATTGATGAACGCTCGGGAGCTGTGATGGTTGCTGCGGGCAAAGTAAGAGATATAAAGCTAAAACTAGCAGCGGAAGGTTTACCGCGTAGCGATAGTTTAGGTTATGAATTGCTGGATAAAGAAGCTAGCTTTACGACCAGTAAAAGTGTCGAAACTATGCGTTTTCAGCGTGCTTTAGAGGGTGAAATTGCACGCACTGTCACGACTATACAGAATGTGAAATCAGCGCGAGTGTTATTAGCCTTGCCTAAGCAGTCGGTTTTTGTGCGCAAGCAGAAAAAGCCCAGTGCTTCAGTAATTATCAACCTCTACCGAGGTCGATCTTTAGAAAAAGGCCAGATTGATGCCATAGTGCATTTAGTTGCATCCAGTGTGCCGTTGATGGAAGCCGCTCAAGTCACAGTAGTTGACCAACAAGGCCGCTTACTTAGCTCTAAAGATAGTGACTCCAATTTAGCTTTAACCAATAAACAGTTCGAATATAAAAAAGAAGTCGAAGATCATTTAATGGCGCGTATAGAAAATATTCTGATGCCTATTGTTGGTCCTGAAGGTATGCGCGTGCAAATTTCTGCTGAGGTTGATTTTACCGTAACCGAGCAAACGCAAGAGACGTTTAATCCTGATTTGCCTGCTTTAAGAAGTGAACAAACCACTGAAGATTTAAGTACTTTATCTGCTATACAAGGGGTTCCTGGTGCTTTATCTAATCAGCCACCACCAGCAGGAGTAGCTCCTGAGTTAGCCGTACAGCCTGACGCAATCGGTGCTAACGTAAAAGCCCCTAAAACTCCAACATCATCCAGTAAAGCTGCAACGCGCAATTTTGAACTAGATAAAACTATTACGCATTCACGCCTAGCTTCGGGTGTTGTGCGGCGCTTATCTGTCGCCGTAGTGATTGATGATAAACGCATATTAGCAGCGGATGGTTCGGTAAGTACTTTGTCGTTTGCTCAAGAAGACTTGAATCGTCTTACTGAGTTGGTGAAACGTGCGATTGGCTATGATATGCGCCGTGGCGATGAAGTTACCTTGACTAATGCGGCCTTCAGAGTGCCAGATAAATTAGAGGCTTTACCTGCTGAACCTTTATGGGAGCAAGCGTGGTTTCTTACTTTAATGAAGCAGCTTGCAGCTGCCTTAGTGGTATTGTTTATTGTTTTTGGTGTCTTACGTCCGACTATGCGTGGCTTAGTGGCTAAAGAAGAAGAGCCAGAGAAAGAGACTGAAATGGTTTTGGATGAAAATGGTATTCCTGTTGCTGTGCCTGTGCGCTATGATGAGGAAGGAAAGCCTATTCCTGTACAGGTAGATGATGACGGACATTTGATATCCTCTGAAACAGAGGACTTATTGTTATTAGAGGCCCCTCAGAGTTATGAAAAGCGCTTAGAGTATGTGAAAAAATTAGTGGACGAAGATCCTAAGTTGGTTGCACAAGTACTGAAAGGATGGATGGGTCAAGATGTCTGAGAATTCTGAATTAAATCAAACGGAAAAAACTGCCTTATTGCTTTTGACTTTAGGGCACGATAGGGCGGCAAATGTTTTAAAAAATATGGGGCCTAAAGAAGTTCAGGCCATAGGCACAACGATGGCGACTTTATCTAATATTTCCAATGAAATGGTCGATGGTGTGCTTGAAGAATTTATTGTTACCATTAAAGACCAAACAGCTCTAGGCGTTGATTCTGACGCGTATATTCGGGATATGTTAACCAATGCCTTAGGGGCAGATAAAGCCGGTAGTATCATTGATCGCATTTTATTAGGGCGAGATAGTAAAGGGATTGATCAATTAAAATGGATGGACTCCCGAGCAATTGCAGATTTAGTTAGGCTGGAGCATCCGCAAATTGTTGCGATTATTTTATCCTTGCTTGATGCTGATCAATCGGCTTCTGTATTAAGTTTATTGCCGGAAAATATGCGTTCCGATTTATTAATGCGCATCGCTACCTTAGAGGGAGTTCAGCCTGCTGCATTGCGTGAATTGGATGAAATGATGGAGAAACAGTTGACTGGTGGTGAAAGCGCACAAGCGTCAGCAATTGGTGGTATTGATACCGCGGCTAATATCTTGAACTATATTGATGGCTCGATTAGTGAAGTTATGATGGAAGAAGTCAGCGAAAATAACGCCGAGTTAAGTCAAAAAATACAAGATAAAATGTTTGTTTTTTCTGACCTAATTGAAGTGGATGATCGCGGCATTCAAGCTTTATTACGCGAAGTATCAACCGACCAATTGTTATTAGCGTTACGTGGTGTTGATGATGCTTTGAAAGAAAAAGTATTTGGTAATATGTCTAAGCGTGCAGCAGAAATGTTACGCGATGACTTAGAAGCAGCGCCACCGACTAAGCTCAGTGAAGTTGAACAGGCACAGAAAGATATTCTTAGTATTGCTAGAAAATTAGCTGATGCGGGCGAAATTTCCTTAGGTAGTGGCGGTGGTGGCGATGACCTCATCTAAAGGTCGAGATTTCTCTCAAGATGAACTGGATACCTTGAGTTTATGGGATGTACCTGATGTTTTAGGTGGCCGATCAGAAGAGATTAGCTTAGAGGATGCTGCATCACCGGTTTTGACTGTTGAGCAAATCGAAGCGATGCAAGCACAAGCTTATGATGAAGCTTTTGCTAAAGGTAAACAAGAAGGTTACGAGGTTGGCTTTTCTGAAGGGAAAGAGCTTGGCGCTGCAGAAGGTAAAGCAGAGGGCTTAGAGCAAGGCTATGCAGAAAATAAACATTTGTTGCAAGAACAAGTTGCCCGATTTATTCCCTTACTAGAGTCTTTAACTGAACCGTTTGAGCAATTAGATGAGCAAGTAGAACAGGCTATCGCCCAGCTCTCTATCATTATTGCTAAACAAGTTGTACGTCGAGAGTTGAAAATAGATCCCAAGCAAATTGTCGCGGTGGTCAAAGAGACCGTTAAAGCTTTACCTGTGGCTAGACAGAAAATAACACTTGCTTTGCATCCTGAAGATGCGCGATTAGTGCGCGAATCTCTTTCTTTGGATGCTGACGCCCCGACCTGGGTGATTGAGGAAGACCCTTTACTCACACGCGGTGGCTGTGTTGTGTCAACAGATACTTCACATATTGATGCGACAGTAGAAAATAAACTGAGCACTATTATTGCAACTGTTTTAGGTGATGAGCGGCAGGGTGATTCGGAATGAATGCACCGGTGATTCCTGAACCAATTCGCACACAAAAATGGCTAGAGCGTTTAGCACCTTATATAGAGCGAGCAGAAATCTCCCCTGAATTAGTCGTTGAAGGTCAGCTATCACGGATGGTGGGTTTGACTTTAGAGGCGGTGGGTTGTCGTGCTGCAATAGGGTCACGCTGTAAAGTACAAAGTAAAAATGGCAGTTTTATCGAAGCGGAAGTTGTTGGTTTTTCCGGTGATTGTATTTTTTTAATGCCTTCGGGTAATCCGTACGGCCTAGAGCCTGGTTGCCGTGTTATTCCTTTGGGTAGTAATAGTTTGGCCAAGGTCGGTTTTGGTTTGTTAGGTCGAGTTTTAGATGGTTCGGGTAAGCCTTTGGATAATAAAGGACCATTAAAAACAGAAGCCAAACAGTCCATGTCAGGCGAAACGATTAACCCCTTAGCGCGCAAGCCAATTCGCGATACTTTAGATGTCGGAGTGCGTGCAATTAATGCGATTCTCAGTGTCGGTCGTGGTCAGCGTATGGGATTATTTGCTGGAACAGGGGTAGGTAAGAGTGTACTTTTAGGCATGATGACAAAATTTACCAGTGCTGACGTTGTGGTTGTGGGTCTTATTGGTGAGCGAGGTCGAGAAGTGAATGAGTTTGTTTTGAAAATCTTAGGTGAAGAAGGCATGGCGCGCGCTGTTGTCGTGGCTACACCGGCAGATGACCCACCATTAATGCGGGTTCATGGTGCAATGTTAGCGACTAGTATTGCGGAATTTTTTAGAGCACAAGGTTTAGATGTTTTATTGCTAATGGATTCTTTGACACGGTTTGCGCAAGCACACAGAGAAATTGCCTTAGCAATAGATGAACCGCCAGCAACCAAAGGTTATCCTCCCTCAGTCTTTGCCAAATTACCTAGCCTAGTTGAGCGTGCAGGAAATGCCGATGAAGGCGGTGGCTCTATTACCGCTTTTTACACAGTCTTAACTGAAGGTGATGATAATAATGATCCCGTGGCTGATTCTGCGCGAGGTGTTTTAGATGGGCATATTGTGTTATCACGTAGCTTGGCTGAATCAGGTCATTTTCCTGCTATTGATATAGAAGCTTCTATCAGTCGAGTGATGCCTGATGTGGTCGATGAGCAACATATAAATCAGGCGCGTGAGCTACGCCGTTTGTACTCGTTATATCAACAGAACAAAGATTTAATTAGTGTTGGTGCCTATCAGCACGGCTCTGATCCACGCATTGATGCGGCGATAGCGAAAAATCCAGCCATCCTCGAATTTTTACAACAAAGTATGAATGAAGCGGTTGATGTTAGTCGTAGTTTAAATGAACTTGATGCACTTTTGGCTAGCTAAGGAGATATAGTTGTGAAGAGGTCGCAGCGGTTGCAGGTGATTGTTGATTTAAAAATTAATCAGGAAAAAAAATACTTAGAAGCTTTAGGCAAGCAGCAGAATATAAAAATTCAAAAAGAAACGCAGTTAAATAGCCTGAAGAACTACCGACAAGATTACAGAGGCAAAAATGAACACCTTATAAAAAGCGGTATCTCTGTTATGCAGTTAATAGAATTTAGAGCTTTTATGGAAAAAATGGATAAAGCCATAGAAGGAGAAGAGGTGACATTAAAATCGCTGGATAGTGAGCTGGAGCGCTTGAGAAAAAACTGGGAAGAAGCGCATATGTACACGCAAGGCATGCAGAAAATACAAGGTAATGCACGCTCAAGTGAGCAAAAGCAAGAAGAAAAAAAAGAGCAATTAGAAATGGATGATAGAGCTGCCCGTAAAAAACGTTAGAAATGGCATAGATAGTGCTTTTGAATATGTAAATAGTCAGAAAAACAGAGGAGAAGGGCATGGCTGCAAGTGTATTGAATGCATTAACACCGTTAGCAACAGTTAATGACTCGGCGGGTAGGTTAAATAGTGCTCCTAGTATGGGGGCTGGAGAAGAGTTTTCTGCTTCTTTTTTGCAGCAAATAAAAGGCCTGCAAGCTCAAGCCTCTGAAACTACACAGTCTGGCAGCGTATTAGAAAAAATTGCAGGTTTAATTAAAGGTAAGGAGGGGCAAGACTTTTCCGCTTTATTAGGTGATGCATTGCCGCAAATTAAGCAGCAAATGCAAGCTCAAGATATTAATTTAGATGAAACAATGGCGGCGTTAAAGGATATATTGGCGCAGTTAGATTCTTTGAACATTGATAGTAAATTGCCTGCATCTACGCCTCAGGGATTAGCGGCTAAGTTAGAGCCGGGAGCAATGACTGATACCGGTGCTGAAGTATTAACAAGTGTTGGGCAAGGTATAAAAAGTTCTGATAACTTAGTGAGTCAGGCTCCAAGTTTATCAGTACCTTTAAGTGAAAATGACATGACTAATGCATTAACTAGTAATGATCAAGAGGCTTTAGCCAGCGATCAAGCAATTAATACACATGATTTAGCTTCTAATCTTTCTAGCTCATTAACTCAGGTTAATCAGCCATCCCTACTAAAAACTCATGAACCCCGTCATTATTCTGGCACTGATAAGACTGATGAACAAGCTGAGCAGGAAATCATAGTAGACACGCAAGCTGTGGCAACTAATGTCTCGATGCAACAAGCGCAAGTTATGTCTGAAACGGATGATCAGGCGATAGCGCAAAACGCTCAAGCAGCGAGACCACGATCATTAAAACAAGAAAAAAGTGTCTTACAAGATAAAAACTATGCACAAACAGCGCTCTCAGAAGAACAAAGTACTGAGGGTGATGTTAAGCCCGAGATTAATCTTAACCAGCTATTAAAACGTGAAAAATTAATTAATAATAGCAATAATGATTTTGCAACACTTGCTAGTGCTAAAGGAGTAGAAAAAACAGTTGATTCAGCTTTATTGTCTACTAGCCAATCTGGCAGTGAACAAGCTAATAAATTTTCTACAGCCGATTTAATGGCTTTAAATCGTCAAGTAGAAAGCAGCGTTACTAAGCAAGAGTTACCACCGATGACTAAACCATTTAATCATCCAGAGTGGAAACAAGAGTTTAATGAACGTATTGTTTGGATGCATACCAAATCAATTCCTTCTGCGGAACTGCGCTTAAACCCACAAGGTTTAGGGCCTATTTCTATCCAAGTTAACGTGGATAAAGATCAGCAAGCGAGCATCGTATTTAATGCGCAGAACGCAGGTGTGCGTGAAGCAATTGAAGCGTCAATTCCTAAATTACGCGAAATGCTCAATGCGCAACAATTTAACTTGGCAGAGGTAAATGTTTCTCAGCAGCAACAGCAAGGGCAAGGAAGTGCAAGACAAGCGATGCAAGATGCAATGGCAGAAAACAATAGAAATAACACGGGAAACTCTACAGGGTCTACAGAAATAGAACCTGAAGTGAATGATATAGCAGAAGAAATTAACCAAGGACGTGCGGTTGCCAGTAAAGGCTTATTAAGTATTTATGCTTAATAAACTGATTTTATTGGTTAGCGGGGGTTGGAAGTTACATATATGGAGTCGAGGGGTTTTGCTGGTAACAAATAAAATTTTCAGGATAGACCCAGCCTAAAGCGAAGCCCATCCTTGAATTTATGAAGCTAAAATTTATTTTTTGATAAACTGATAAATATCGCCAAATCTAGCTTTCAATGTCATATTTTTTTCATCTTTGTTGATTACAGAGAAAGTATCAAATTTTCCTGATCTGCCTAAAATAGCGACCTTTAATTTATCACTTTCAACTTCATAATTTACTGGTAATTGATCATAGTAAGTTCCTTCACGAGGAATATTTTTAATAGTAACAGTGCCGTTATCATTAAATACCCAAGTATCTTCCCGCGGTAATAGTTCCTCTGATTTTTCAGATTTTTTAGTATATTCCAGCGTCCAAGTTCCTTGAACGTTTTGATTTGTCAGTGGTTCAGCGTATACATTGATACTGAATATTAAGATACTTGATAAAATTGCTACTACATTTATTTTTGTCATTTTATTTTTTCATTTAACTGATATTGAAAGACCATTGTACGCCCTCACATTAAGAAGAGTATCTTTATATGCTAATTAACATGAGAATTGAAGAATAATTGGCGTTAGGTTAAATTTCATACGCTAGAAATGCAAGCTGGGTTTCAGTATTGAATTGAGTAGAATTTTTATAGTGAAAAATAAGGATCTTCCCGATTTCGCGAGGTAGACACTATATGTAGTATCTTGCTATTTGATTATTTAGGTATTGACTGAGTATGATAGCTACCTTTTTGAGAGGCGAGCTTTAAATAAATGAACCAGATGTTGTTGTGGTCACCCCGCGAAATCGGGAAGAGCCTTATTTATTTGATGAGAAAGCCTGTTAGGGTAACCGATATTCCATTTTTTATTTTGTTAGAATTATTGTGGACAACTACTTACTTTACTTTTATAAACCAAATTCAAAAACCATTTTAATGGATATATAGATAACCAATATCATCGCAGCAATAAAGACAATCGTCTGTGCAGGGTTGCGCCATAAATTTTTGAAAAAAGTATCTTCCTCGCCACTTTGTTTTAGCTGTTGATACTCTTCTTGCAAGGTAATGCGTCGTTGTTCTTGATACTCATCAATTAAACCTCGTGCTTTAGCATATTGCTGGTCATCAGATAGCCAAATAGCGGGCATTGAAATTCCCCAATTTCCGGCATTGGTTTCATAAAAATTAAGTTGGTTTTCTACTAATAAATCGCGAATATCATCGGCTTCATCATCAGGTACGTGGCGTAAAGAAAAGAGTAATAAAGCCATTTTATTGTTTCTCAGGGTTATTAATAATATTTTGTAAAATCGACCAGCGTGTTTTATGTTTACTGGCACCTTTGCCTTGAATCCAGTAGTCGTATAAATGCTCTTTGTTGCCAGTCGATTTTTGGATCTCCAGCCAACTATTTAACATGGCTTGTAAGGCAAGGTTATTTTTTTGCACGGCGTAACCGATTGGGAAACGCTGTATTCTTGTTGGATCAAAGCTGACCGTGTATTCGGGGTGCAGCATTACAAGCGTCATGCCTTCTTCTATGCTGCTAATAAAGCCATCAAAGGTGTTCTCTGGGGCATTAAAGAATATTTTAGGGCTAATAATTTTTTTAATTTCAATGTTTGGGAATGCCTGCTTAATATAAGTTAAGCGTGGATAATGATCCATGGTGGCTAATTTTAAATGTGAAAATTTGGTGAACTTTGAGTAATCGGAGAATTCTTTTTTACGATAATCTTTGACGATAACGGCTGTTGTTAAATTTAAGGTCGGCTTAGTATAGAGCACAGAATTTAAATATTCGCTACTGATATGTACGCCTGAAATAACGATGTCAATTTGTAAATTGTCTAAGGCCTGATATAAGTTTTTAGGCTGAGTAAAAGGAATAAATTCTAAACTTACGCCTAATGCAGAGGATAAATGATTCATCATTTCTATATCAAAACCAACTAATTCGTGCTTATTATTATAAAAAGAAAAGGGCACGCGAGTGGGGTTATAGCCTATACGTAAAGTTCCTCGTTTTACTATCACTCCCGGCGTAGGCATAGAGAGTTGATTTTTATTTGTGCTCTGTAATTTGTATAAAATTTTCTGCGGCGCTTTCCAGTCAACTTGCATTTGCTTTAATTTTTCACTGACATCTGTTGCTCTTGTAAAAAATTGACTGAAAAAAGTTTGGGTAAGTAATACTGACAAGCTAATGACGAGTAAACTAGAACCAAGAAATAATAAGATTTTTTTAATTTTAATCTCAATAAGTCCGAGTAAATAGGCTGTTGAAGATAAGGTAAAAGAAATTAGAAAAACAGCAGAAGCTAGCGTAGAAAAACGCTTGGTTAAAACATCACCAGATAGATAAAGCTGATACATATCACTGGGTAGGTGTAGGTAACTAAGCAAAAAAGGAATACTGATATGTACGCTGGCAAATAAACTAAATAGGCCATTAAATGCGAGTAAAACTTGTTGTCCTGCATCTAATTCAGTATTGGTGAACCAAGCAGAAAATAAGAGAAAGGTGAATGCTAATAGCTTACCTACAGCCGGAAAGTTAAAGGCAATTGGAATAATAATTTCATTGTACTTATCGCTGTCAGGTGTGCGTAGTTTATGCTTTTCAAAAATGTCATTACAGGCTTCTGACATGACGGGGATAAGAATAAATAAATTACCTGAGGCGAACGCAGTGATTAAAATACTACGACAGCCTTGAATGATGTCGGCATATTTAAATGGGGTAATGGCACTTATGAAAAATGGAATAACCCAAAAGGATAAAATTAAAGCGGTGACGATATAAACTGTAAAGTAAATTTGTAACTTTTCAAAATCATCCGCAGCGATTGTACCTGCCGCAGAGGCAGAAATAGCAAAAATACCAACCGGTAAAAAATGCACAATGCCTTTGGTTATTTTATTAAATGCTTCAAGTAATACTGTCGCAGGATTAAGAAATTGTTGTTTTTCTTTGATGGTAACTAATGAAATACCGAGTAATAAGCTAAATACGACAATCGCTGGAACGGTATTTTCTGCTAGTGATTTAAAGGGGTTGGAAGGGATATATAAGTCTAAATAATTAACTTGTGGTATTTTCGCTATTTGAGAGGTACTGAAAAAATCTTTACTTTCCCACAAGGGAAAAGCATGCGCCATTGAAAAAATAGTAATGAGGGTTAGCGCCCATAAAGAGAGCAACATAAGAATGAATTTCTTGGCAATCTCTCTGGATTGCTCATAACTTAAAGAACCTACACCGGTAACCAGTGATAAAACAATATAAGGAATAATGGCGACTTGGAGCAGTTTAATAAAAGCCATGCCGACGATATTGAGCCATGCCACTTTTTCACCAAAAAATAGCCCTGTAAAAATCCCTACACTCAGGGCTAATAAAACTTGGCCAGAAAATGAGAGATTAAAGTTTTTAATCATTTAATTTAGCAGTCCTTTGTTAATCTTGCACCAGTGCTTGAAGAATAAATAGCTGAGGAGATTGATCGGTTTCCTGCATGCTATGAATAAGCGTAATAGCAAATTGATGGCTGTTTAATTGTTGATACCAGTTAGTAACGGTGGCCATTTCTTCCTGTCCCCCCGTATGACCAGGGTAGCATAAAATACTGATGATACCGCTGGGGGAGAGTATTTTAAGTGCCTGATTTAAAGCGCTTAGCGTACTCATCGTTTTGGTGATAATGGCTGTATTGCCGCGGGGTAAATAGCCGAGATTAAACATAATAACATCCATTTTTTTATCAGCTGGAATATGCTGGCACATACGTTCATGACTATCGTGGATTAACACAACTTTATCAGTAAAGTGATGTTTTTCTACTTGCTGATAAGTCGTATCAAGAGCGGCTTGTTGTATATCAAAAGCATAAACTTTAGCGCTGTGTCTAGCTAAAAATAAAGTGTCATGGCCATTGCCCATAGTGGCATCAAGAGTAATGCTAGCTGCTGATAGTGTACCTTGAATCGTTTTATGGGCTTCAGTCACTAATGAGTGCTGAGTGAAACGTGTACTTAACATTAGGGTGTAGGTTTGATAATAGTATTTTGTGCTGGCTGGCTATTATCTAGCTCTGGGTAGTCTAAAGTATAGTGTAAACCTCGGCTTTCTTTGCGTGCTAAGGCACTTTGAATAATTAAGTCAGCAACAATGACTAAATTACGTAACTCTAATAAATCACTACTAACACGGTAATGTTGATAATAATCATTGATTTCATTTTTCAGTAATTCCAAACGCCGAGCCGCTCTCTCTAGGCGTTGCGTAGTGCGCACAATACCCACGTAATTCCACATAAAGCGGCGCACTTCATCCCAATTATGCGCAATCATAATTTCTTCTTGCGACTCAATTACTTGAGATTCATCCCAATCGGGTATTTTAGGTAAAGGCTTGTTAAGGTCTTGTTTTAAAATGTCTTCGCAAGCGCGGTCAGCAAAGACTAGGCACTCTAATAAGGAATTGCTCGCCATGCGATTAGCTCCATGTAAACCGGTATGTGCAGCTTCACCTAGCGCATATAGACCCGAAATATCCGTACGTGCATAATCATCGGTCATTACGCCACCGCAGGTATAGTGCGCAGCAGGAACAACAGGAATAGGGGATTTAGTAATGTCGATATTAAACTCGAGGCATTGCTGATAAATAGAGGGGAAGTGACTTTTAATGAAATCAGCTGGTTTATGACTAATATCTAGATAAACACAATCTATCCCGTGTTTTTTGATTTCATGATCAATGGCTCGTGCGACTATATCACGCGGGGCTAGTTCGGCTCGTTCATCATAGTGCTGCATAAATTGCGAGCCATCCGGCAAGATAAGTTTAGCGCCTTCACCGCGCACTGCTTCACTAATTAAAAAGGAGCGAGCATCAGGGTGGTATAAGCAAGTCGGGTGAAATTGCATAAACTCCATATTAGCGACACGGCAGCCCGCACGCCAAGCTAGAGCAATCCCGTCACCAGTAGATATTTGCGGATTAGTGGTATACAAATACACTTTATTAGCGCCACCTGTGGCAATGGCGACTGCGTTGGCTGCAAGTGTTTTAACTTGATTATTTAGCGTATCTAAAACATAAGCTCCGACAACGCGTTGTTCGCTTAAACCTAGTTTTTTGCTAGTAATTAAATCCACCGCATTATAATGCTCTAATAGCTCGATATTGGGGTGTTGCTTTGCTTTCGCAATTAAAGATAGAGATAGTGCTTTTCCGGTGGCATCGGCATTGTGTACAATGCGCCGCTCTGAATGTCCACCTTCTTGATTTAGATGTAATTCCGATTCGCCTTTTTTATTTTTTCGCTCGGTAAATTCCATACCTTGTTGATGCAAAAAGTCGATGCTTTTTTTGCCGTAATTGACCGTTAGGCGGACTATTTCTGGATCACATAAGCCTGCTCCCGAAATTAAGGTATCCTCAATATGTGATTTTATCGAGGCTTCTTGTGAATCTAAAACTGCCGAAATCCCGCCTTGAGCATAGAAGGTGCTGCCTTCGGTTAGAGCAAATTTAGATAAAACAGCAACCTGACAATGATCTGCTAATTTAAGTGCTAAGCTAAGCCCCGCACCACCGCTACCTATAATAAGAACATCGTAGTTTTTTTGTGTAGACATGGCGTTGTTAATGGGCATAAAGCAGTGAAAAAAGGCGAAAATAAAGTATCATTGGCGATTACGAGCTATACAATGTTGATCCGTTATAAGCGACAGAGGATAAAACATTATATCTGTAGTGTAAGGTTTTAAGAAATTTCCTTGCTATAAGGCAGAATAAGCTAGTTAAGTAGCAACAAATAATAGAGTAATCTATATTCAATAAGAGGTTTTTATTTTGGAATTTAAAGTTTTTTTATTTTTTATTGCTTGCATTAGCACTTTTTCATTTAGCGTGCATGCAACGTCCGCAACTAAAGTTAATACTAAGGTTAATTTCGAAATTACCCGCGATAACCTACAAGCTAAAATAGAAGCTATAAATGCTAAGCAAGGTGTTGATGAGGAAAGTAAAATCAAAGAGATTAAATGGTATGAGCTAGCGGCTGAAAGTCTCGCTAGCGAAGAATGGTTTATACAGCTTTCTAACAGCTATAAAGACATACTTAAAACGGCATCGAAGAAAAACATCAAGAAACAGCCTAATAATATTTTTCCCGGAAAAATACAGCTTAGTGAGCAGGATAAAAACTTATCAGAAGAAAAGCTAGCGCTACAACTAGTTCATTTAAAAGAGGCTCAGCGTTCAATCAATGATGCTCTGAGTAAATTAACAACAGACTTAAGTCAATATAATAATCGGCCACAACAAATTAGAGGAGAGATGCAGACGAGACAAGCTAAGCTGGAACAAGCTAAATTAGACCTGACGGCAACGCTTAAACCAAATGATAATAAATATGAATTTGCAGCACATCAAGTCTATTTACAGTCATTAATAAGGGAGTTGACTGCAGAAATCACAAAATTAGACTTGGAAACGGCAAGTAACCCAGTACAGGTCCGATTAGCGAAGCAAGAGGAGGAGGCTTTAGTTACTCAACAAGAAAAATTGACCGATATTATTGCTGAACGAGAGCTGTGGGTGGAGGCATTTCATACTAAAAAAGCAACACAATTGGAAGCGCAAATTTTAAAGGAGCAGCAAGAAAACCTTAAGAAACCTCTAGTTATTCAAGGGATTGTTAATAATACGATTAGTTGGCGTAGTGCTTTACAGCAGGTATCTAAAGCTACGAACCAACATAGTCATGCTATAGCAAAAATGGACGCGTATAGGAAAGAGGTTAGTAACTATTACAAGCATGCTAAAGAAAAAATAAAATTAGCTGGATTAAGCCCCGCTTTAGGCCGAGTTCTACGTGAGCAAAGACGAAGTTTGAGCAATAAAAATGGACTGTATCAAGGTAGTGATGAAATCCAGAATGAAGCTAATTTAATAAGCCTAGAGCAATATAAAATTGAAAATAGGCAAACTCAATTGCGTAATATTCAATCTGAAGTTGATAAGTATGTCACTGAGTTGCAAGCAGAAAAACACACGCCGCCCTTTAATGGAGAACTAAAGGCGACTACAGAAGAAATACACGATTTATTAATTAAGGAAGGTGTAGTATTAGACGAATTAAGTGCTGCTTATTCAAAAGGGTTAAGAGTACTAGGCGATTATGATTTTTCCAGACAACAGTTATTGATGGAAATTAGGGGCTATGAAGCGTACTTAGGTGAGCATTTGTTATGGGTACCCAGCTCTAAGCCTATTGATCTTAATTTTCCAATAGAAGTCTATAGTTCTGTAGTTTGGTTGGTTTCGCCTACTAATTGGCTGCAACTAGGGAAATATCTGTTTGTTAGTTTAAAAGATCAATTACTTTTGAGTTCTTTAGCGTTTATTATGTTTGCGTTTTTAACTTATATTCAAGGCTTTATTAAGCATAAACAATCGCTGCTGAAGTCACTTGTATCAAAGCATTCCACCGATAAAATTAGTTATACTTTTGAGGTTTTAGCTTATAACTTTATTTTGGTACTGCCTATCCCATTTGCTTTATTGTTTATTGGCTATGTACTTGAGGGAATGCCCTTTGAATATGACTTTAATCGTGCTATTGGTTCAGGTATTTATGGCGCTGCCTTGATGTTATTTATACTCAGCTTCTTTTTGAAATTTTTTGAGCCTGATGGCGTTGCCGCATTACATTTTAAATGGCAAGAGAATACGGTTTTGTGTTTAAGAAAACAAATATCCTGGATGCGCTTTATTGTTATTCCTAGTGTTTTTTTCATTTATATGACAGTTATTATGTCTACTGCCGGGCACAATGAAAGCTTAGGGCGTTTAGCCATGATAATTTTTATGAGTGTGGCATGTGTATTTTTTATACGCGTATTGCACCCTAAAAAAGGAGTGTTCGCTCGCTATTTTATGAGCCACCCTGCTCTATGGTGGACGAAACTAAGGTATGTTTGGTTTGTTGTAGCGCTTAGTATTCCGGTAGTAATCATAGGGTTTACTTTGATGGGCTATTTTATAAGCGCCCTAGAGTTGCAAAGTAAAGTTATTATTACCATGAGGCTAATATTTATTGCCATGATTATGCATAGTTTTGTGTTACGTTGGCTAACTTTAACAAATCGAAAAATGGCTTTGAAAAATGCACGGCAAAAACGTAAGGCAGAGGAAACAAGTGAAAAATCGACAGAGTCTTTAGCCATCGAAGAAATATTAACACAAGAAGAAATGCTGGATATACCTAAAATAAATGAACAGACGAAGAGTATCGTTAATATAATGATTGTAGCTAGTTTATTGGTGGGACTTTTTTTGTTATGGCGTAATATGGTGCCGGCGTTTTCTTTCTTAGATAATATTGTGCTATGGCAGCATACTGCTATTGTGGGTGGTGAAGATACTCTTCAAGCTGTGACCTTAGTAAATTTATTGTTTGCTGGGTTATATATATTTATTATTGCCAATGCAGTGATAAACTTTTCAGGTGTTATGGAGTTATTGTTTTTTAGAAACTTTAATATAGAAGCGGGTACGCGCTATGCTGTCAATCAAATAGCAAAATACACATTAATTGTCATTGGATTTACTTCTGTTGCTAATGAGTTAGGCGGTAGTTGGTCGCAAGTGCAATGGTTAGTTGCTGGTTTAACTGTAGGTTTAGGTTTTGGGCTGCAAGAGATTTTTGCCAATTTGGTATCGGGTGTTATTTTGTTGTTTGAACGTCCGATTCGCGTCGGAGATCTTGTCACGGTTGATGGTAATGATGGAAAAGTGATGCGTATACAAATGCGGGCAACCACTATTTTGGATTGGGATAAAAAAGAAGTGATCGTGCCAAATAAAACATTCATTACTAATAAGTTAGTGAACTGGAGTTTAACTGAGACGATTACTCGTGTGGTTATCCCTATTGGCGTAGCCTATGGCACCGATGTAGAAGTCGCGCATCAACTTATTTTAGATACAGTACGTTCTGCGCCTTTAGTTCTTGAGGAGCCAGAGCCAAGTGTATTTTTTGTCGAATTTGGTGATAGTTCACTGAACTTTACCGCACGGGTTTTTGTTAGTGAATTAGCTAATCGTATGCCTGTAACTCATGATATTCACATGCGCATACTGGCAGCATTTCGCAAAGAAGGCATTGAGATTCCATTCCCTCAACGTGATGTGCATGTAAGGCAAGTACCAGCGAGCAGTTAATATTACTGCAACTTGAAGTCTCTGCTTAGACCGGGACTTCTTCTTCACTTACCAGATTCTAAAACAACCCTGAAAATACCTGTACATCAACCCATTCACCTTTTTCTACGGTACTTCTATCATGCTCTAAAATAATAAAAGCATTGGCCGTACTCATCGAGCTTAAAATGCCTGAGCCTTGCTTTCCGGTAGTTTTGACTTGCCATTCTCCATTTTCAGTTTGACTGACAATACCTCGCGGAAATTCGGTTCTGCCTGGCTTTTTACGTAATGTTTCTAGGCTACGTGCTTTTATAATGGGCGCGATAGGTTGATCAGTAATACCTAGCATTTTTTCTATAGTAGGTAATACAAATTGATAAAAAGTCAGTAATACGGCGACGGGGTTGCCAGGTAAGCCAAAGAAAGTACTTTGTTTAATATTACCAAAAGCTACAGGCCGTCCTGGCTTTATAGCAACTTTCCAAAAATTAATCTCGCCACTGGATTGCAAGGCTGCTTTGGTAAAATCAGCTTCACCAACAGATACGCCGCCAGTGGAAATAATAATATCGGCATAATCAGCTGCATTATTGAAGCTAGTTAATAAGTCGCTTTCTTGGTCTCTAATAATGCCCAAATTAATTATCTCAATATCAGCTCTATCAAGGGCTGCCAGCAGGCTGTAGCGATTACTGTCATAAAGCCCTCCAGCGGGTGGCGTCTGCGCAAGGCTGTAAATTTCATCGCCAGTAGAAGCAATAGCAATGCGTAATTTACGTTTGACTTTAATTTCTGGCATACCTAGTGATGCTAATAAGCCGATATCGGGTGGTGTTAGCTTTTTCCCTGCCGCTAATACTGTTGCACCTTGACTAATATCTTCGCCAGCTAGTCGGACGTTTTGCCCGGCTTTATGCCGTGCATCAATGCGAATAACGTCTGCTTCACGTTGACAGTATTCTTGCATAATAACGGTATCTAAATCATTGGGCATCGGTGCGCCCGTCATAATACGTATGCAATGTTTAGGTAAGCATTCTGTACTAAGAAATTGCCCCGCTAATACTGTAGCCTGAACGGTTAGCATACACTCCTCATTTTCGGTAGGTAAATCGCGACTGTGTAATGCATAACCATCAACGGCTGAATTAGTATGTGCAGGGACATTGATCGGGCTAATAATCGATTCTGCTAAACATCGCGCTTTTGCTTTTTCTATGGGGATTTGTTGCTGATCTTGAATGGCGCTAATATTATCCAAAATCATTTTTTTTGCGAGTTCAAAATGGATTAAATCAGATTCATTGCCATCAGAGCAGTTTGCTTGGATTTTGATCATTTACGTGTTGAAGGGCCGTTAAGTGGCAAGCCATTTGCCATATAGCTTAAGAAAAATTCGAGTTGGCGTAATGCAGGACTTTGAGCCATGTCTATAGGCGCGCGAATCAATTTATTACAAGCCATAAAACGGCGGTGTAAAGTGCCCATTTCGCCTGTATTTAAACGGTAAGCAGGCCAATGCGTGGTATGTCCAAGTGCTGGGCTAAGTATTTCTGAGCGTATAAATTTTCCGGCATTATCTACATGGCAACTGGCACAGGAAAAATTAAGTTGCCCACGGCGCTGATAAAAATAATCTTTGCCTTGTTTATAAGCATTAAGTGCTTGCTGGGAATGTTCAGGGATTATTGTATTAATCAGCTGTCCGCGTGAGGTAAAAGCCATATACGCGAGCAGTTTTGTTATCTCACCTTTAGCATAAGGTAGAGCAGAGGCTTGATTCTGTAGACGGCAATCATTAATAGCGCCGGCTAAAGTGATAATGGTTTGTTTTTGTTCACCCCAATATGGGTAGTTTTGAGCAATAGCAATGCCTTTATTGGGAAAACAATCGGCATAGCGAGCGCCATTATTAAAGGGGCGATTAAATAATTCTTTGCCTTCTTCTAGGGCAAATTCATAAGGCGGGAATTCTTCAATAGCTTGCCAAGAATTTTTGGCATCGGCATCAATGGCATAAACGCCATGCGCATAACCAGCTAATTGTAATTCTGGGAATATTTGCTGATAAAAAGTCAGTATTTGTTTTCTATCTTGCTCGGGACTTGCCCAAGTTAATGAGCTGGAGATAATTAGATTTATAAAGAGATAAAAAATAAGAAAGGGCGATTTCATGGAATAATATGCTCTAGAGTATCGCTATAAGCTAAATTATCTTGCCAGCTGATGCTGACTTTATCGCCTGCTTTCGCTGATTTTATTTTAAAGGAGAAAAAAGGATTCTTAGATACGCCGTAACCCATTTGGCATTGACTCAATACTTTGCCATTATGTTTAAAGGTTAAAGTTTGTATGAAATGTGCAGGAATTAACTCACCTGTGGCATCATTTTTATTGTGTCCTGTTTCCATCGGGTGAGCGATTAAAGTACGCACAAGAGTGTAAGCAGCAAAGCGTTTACTACGAATTTTAATGGTCGACATATTAACCTCCGCAGCCGCCTAAAGTAACCTTTACCTTTTGCCGCGTTTGATAGTATTGATCTTTGGCTTTCAATACGACAATCACATCACAAGTTTCTTGCATTTTAAAGCGCGCTCCTAGATAAGTTTCTAAATCAGGGTCAATACTAAATTGGGCAATCAGTGGTACGGGGTTTTTTTCCGATAAGATATAGATGGTATCAACATCAGGGATTGTACTGCTAATAGTAATTGGGACAACTGAACCATTTTCAGCGGTGCGTGGTAATTTTAAGCTAATACGGTCACTCTTTTGTAGCTCTTGATTAGGAAAGAGCTGGGTAATCGATTGACTGAAAGTTTGTCGGCTAAAATTATCAGCTATCCAGTTAGCTAAGCTGATTTTAGAGAAGCCTAGACCTAAAGCATAGCCACTTAATGCGAGCATTTTTTTAACAAAACGACGACGTGTTGTAAGCATAAGTATTTATCTATTAAGTGACCAAATATAATCCACGACATGATCTAACTCATCGGGTGTTAAAATTTCATTTTTGCCAAAAGGCGGCATGCTGGTTTGTGCATTAAATTGTGTGGCATCCCAGATTAGCGCTTTTAGATCTGCTTTTGTTGTAAAACGTGCCGGTATGTTGACTAAAGCAGGTCCTATATTGCCGGGTGCTTCGCCATCTTCTATGGCATGACAGGCGAGGCAGTTGCCCTTGTTGCGTTGAAAGCTTAGCTGTTTGCCTATGCTTAAGTCTTGCTGCATTTTAGGGTAAGTACATGCCGTGATCAGTGCAAGAAAAAATAGGCCGACGAGTTTTTTCATTTGAATAAAGCTTGATAGGCTAAAGCCGATTGATATGGCGCGTGATCAAAAATTCCACCTATTACCGCTAACATATCTGCTCCAGCAGCTAATAACTCTGCACCATTGCCAGGTAATATACCGCCAATAGCAACAATAGGAACTTTGATGCTGTTTTTTGCATTCTGTAAGGTAGAAATATGTGCAGGGGCGGCTAGTGGCTTTGAATTAGAAGGAAAAAAACGCCCGAAAGCGACATAATCAGCTGTATTCTGCTCGGCTTCTAATGCACGCTCTAAGCTGTCATAGCAAGAAACTCCTATGATCACATTTTTACCTAAGATTTCACGTGCATAACTGAGTTGTCCATCTTCTTGTCCGATATGTACGCCATCAGCGCCAATAAGTTTAGCTAGTTTTATATCATCATTTATTATCAAAGGGATATTGTGTGCATGACAAAGCTCTTTTAATGCGCCCGCTAAAAAAACAGCATCAACTGGCTGCTTATCTCGGTACTGTAATACTTTAACTCCAGATTTAAGAGCTGCACTGACTTCATTTAGAATTTGATCAGGCGTTTTGTTTTCTGTTTGCGTAATGGCATACAGACCCGTTTTAGGAAACATCATACGTTTTCTTGCATCCAAAATAAGCGATTTGGAATATGTTGTCCTTTACCTGGTTTATATCCCTCATTTAAGCTGCTCCAAGTATATTCTTGCGCTTCCAGTATGCATGTTTCAACTTCTAATCCATGCGCCAGCATTGCGGCAATACTGGATGCTAAAGTGCAGCCTGAGCCATGATAACTATGAGCTAATCTATCCCAGGTATAGGTTTCTATGCATTTGCCTTCATTAAATAACTGGTTATTAACTGTCGGAGTTGTTTCATGTGAGCCGGTTAGTAGTACGTAATCACAGCCTAGTTCTAATAGCTTGGACCCTGCTAATTGTAAATCATCACATTTTGCTAGCTGCCTTGCTTCTACGCTATTGGGGGTGAGAATGGTCGTGCGTGGTAACAGCAACTCTATAATGGTATCAATCAATTCATTACTAGATAGCACAGTGCCACCACCAGCGGCTAAAACGGGGTCTAAAATAACGGGAAGTGCAGAGTATTCCGTTAGAATAGTATGGATTGCTTTAGCTGTTTCAACGCTCCCAATTAGGCCAATTTTAATAGCTTTAACCGGTAAATCTTCTAAAATAGTACGTGCCTGAGAAATAATGGCCGCCGCAGATTGAGGCAGCATTTTCTTTACATTGCTAGTATCTTGCTCAGTTAAGGCTGTTATTACACTTGCGGCATGGCATTGATGGCTAATAAGTGTTTCAATGTCAGCTTGTATGCCCGCTCCACCACTGGGGTCATGTCCAGAAAAGCAAAGTACTACAGGTTTACGTACTTGATTCATAATATTAAAGAGTAATGTTGAAAATATGCTGCTATTTAACCAGAAAGTTATAAAATTTTCCGTAATAATTATTGCTTTTGCATTATTTTCAGGTTGTGCCTTTATTCAAGACCCCTTAGGTCAAAAAAAAATGGAGCAACTCAGACAGGATGCAGAGTCGATTTTTAGGCGTCAAAATACAGCAAGCAGTCAGGTTATGATCCTGACCATGGATGAAGAAGATGATGTTTTATCAGACGCTGAACTAACAATGCAGGAAGCATGTGCAGCGCTTAATACCTATGTTATTCGAGCCATTAGTAGTGATGACTTCTTAATGCTTGATTTTCTAGCTCAGCAGCAAGTTATTAACTCATTAGATGATTGTGATGCAGCGACAAAAAAATTAGAAGCGCTGTTGCCACCATCGTTTTCTGTTGATGATTAAAGGTTTTCCTGATTACCCATAAGCTTCCGTCATTTTAAAACAACCAACTAGACACCTCGTCATTCCTGCATTTTCTTAGCAGGAATCTAAATTTTTACTACATAGATTCCCGACAAAAGACTTCGGGGATGACGTGTTATAGAGTATTGCCGTTTCTTTATCCTAATTTGGCGGAGACTCATGCGTAATCAGGAAGGTTTTTGATCTTCCTAGGGTTGAGCATGAATTAACTTGTACAACTTTATCGGGGCGCAGGTCTTTAGCCTGCATTTTATAAGCAGCCTAAAGTGCTGCGCCCCAGCTTAAGTACTACTTACAAGGTGCGATATAGAGCTAGATATTGCTCTGCACTCTGTTGCCAAGAAAAATCTTTCTTCATCGCGATTTTTTGTATCTTTTGCCAAACTTTTTTATTGTCATAAACAAATAAAGCTCGTTTAATCGCTTCTAACATAGCGCTGACAGAGGCTTCATCAAAGACAAACCCCGAGGCTGTTTGCTGAGCGATAGTGTCAGGCATTGCATCCACTACGGTATCCGCTAAACCGCCGGTTCTCCTTACAATTGGTAGTGTTCCATAGCGTTGACTGTACATTTGATTTAGTCCGCAAGGTTCAAAGCGCGAAGGCATTAAAAACATATCTGAGCCTGCTTCGATTAAATGCGCAAAATCTTCATCATAGCCAATAGTGACGGAAATTTTCTCAGGATGTAATAAGCTGAGGTTTTTTAATTGATGCTCATAGCCTTTATTGCCCGCCCCTAATAATACAAACTGCAAAGGATATTCAACTAAACTTTCTAAGCACTTAATGACTAAATCAATGCCTTTTTGATCCACTAAGCGACTAATGAGGCTGATCATCGGTATAGTTGGGTCTTCCGGTAAAGATAGTTTTTGCTGTATTGCCGTTTTATTTAGCGCCTTTTTCGTCAAAGTCTCTGCTGTATAAGTTTGTGTTATACGTTTATCTATTGCAGGATTCCATTGATCTAAATCAATCCCATTGATAATGCCGTTAAGGTCATGTTCGCGGTGATGCAATAGTCCTTCCAAACCATAGCCGAAGTCAGCGGTTTGAATTTCTAGCGCATAATTAGGACTCACTGTCGTAATATGGTCTGCACAAGAAATGCCGCCTTTAATAAAGGAGAGCATGTCATGATATTCCAGAGCAGATGGTTGCCATAATTGTCCAGGTAAGCCTAAGGCATGAAAAGTCTCTTGTGGAAAGATGCCTTGGTAAGCCATATTATGTATGGTAAATACAGTAGAAGGACGTAGAGGCTCTAGTGTTAACAAGGGAGGTACTAAGCCACTTTGCCAATCATTACAATGGACTATATCGGCCTTCCAGTCTAAATAAGCTCGGTTTTGTGCAACTTCAACGGCTACACGGCAGAATAATGCAAATTTCTCTGCGCTATTAGCCCAAGCATTACCAAACTCATCAGTGTAAGGGTTACCTGGAGTAGCAAAATACTCAGGGCAATCCACTAACCAAACGATAACACTACTATTAGGGAGTTGTGTTTCGAAGATATTTACATCACGATTATTGACCCTAATAGTGCTGCGGTATTGTGGTTCTTCGGTTAATTTAATGCCATGATACTTAGGTATAATAATATGAATATCTTGACCTAACTCTGATATTGCAATGGGTAAACTACCTGCAACATCAGCTAAACCGCCAGTTTTAATCAGTGGGTGTACTTCACTAGTAACAAAAAGAATTTTTTTCATAACTATAGTTTTAAGACGATGCCTGCTAAAGGGGGAATGGTTAAATTGACTGATTGATCTTGGTTCATCCAAGGTGTATCTTCAGAAACGATGTAGCCGTTACCAGAGTTACTTCCCGCATAATACTCCGAATCAGAATTAAAAATCTCATGATAAGTACCCGCTCTTGGGACGCCAATACGATAGTTTTCTCTTGGTATGGGAGTGAAGTTTAATATCACTATTAAAGTTTCTTCTTCAGTTTTACGCGTAAAGCTAATAATAGATTGTTCAACATCATGGCAGTCAATCCATTCGAAACCTTGATTATCAAAATCGTGCTGGAACAATGCCGGATGTTTAACATACATTTTATTTAAGTCTTTGACTAAAGTTTGTATGCCCTTATGGTATGAGTAATCTAATACATACCAATCTAATGCTTGGTTGAAATTCCACTCAGCTCCTTGAGCAATATCACAGCCCATAAATAGTAATTTCTTACCTGGGTAAGTAAACATAAAGGTGTAAAGCAAGCGCAAGTTAGCAAATTTCTGCCATTCGTCGCCCGGCATTTTATTTAGCATAGAACCTTTACCATGAACCACTTCATCATGTGAAAAAGGTAGCATAAAGTTTTCGGTAAACGCATAGAGCATACCGAAAGTTAACTGGTCATGATGGTGACGGCGATGAACAGGGTCTTGCTGCATATAAGACAGCATATCGTGCATCCAGCCCATGTTCCACTTCATAGAAAAACCTAATCCGCCGGTCCATGTAGGGCGTGTTACTTGTGGCCAGGATGTTGATTCTTCAGCAATAACAACGGTGCCAGGATGTTGCTCGTGAGTAACTGTATTTAATTCACGTAAAAAATCAATTGCTTCTAGGTTTTCATTGCCGCCATACTGATTTGGCACCCAATCATCTTCTTCGCGAGAATAATCAAGATAAAGCATAGAAGCAACGGCATCAACGCGTAAACCATCCAAATGAAATTCTTCTAACCAGAAATAAGCGCTGGATAATAAGAAGTTTTTAACTTCATTACGGTCGTAGTTATAGATCAGCGTACCCCAGTCACGATGTTCACCTTTGCGTGGATCTTCGTGTTCATAAAGGGCACTGCCATCAAAACGAGCTAAGGCAAATTCATCTTTAGGAAAATGAGCGGGTACCCAGTCAAGCAGGACGCCAATATTATGTTGATGACAATAATCGATAAAATAGCGGAAATCATCCGAACTACCATGGCGACTAGTCGGTGCAAAGTAGCCGGTTGTCTGGTAACCCCATGAGGCATCAAGTGGGTGCTCAGTAATGGGTAAAAGTTCAATATGAGTGAAACCCATATAGACAACATACTCGACTAATTCATGTGCAAGATCACGATAATTTAAAAAGTTGCCTTGTGCGTCGCGCTTCCATGAACCTAGATGCACTTCATAAGTTGACATGGCTTCATGCAGCCAATCATGCTTAGGGCGTTTAGCCATCCAAGCTTCATCGCTCCAAGTATATTCAGCTTCATCAATAATGACTGATGCTGTTTGTGGGCGGAACTCAAACTGTTGCGAATAAGGGTCTGTTTTAACTGAAATTTGGTTGGTATTACGATTGAGGATTTCATATTTATATAAGCAGCCAACGCTTATTCCAGGGATAAAAATCTCCCATATACCGCTACCGCCTAAAATACGCATTGGATGACAGCGACCATCCCAAGAATTAAATTCAGAAACAACACTGACACGACCGGCATTAGGAGCCCAAACAGTAAATAATACACCTTCGATGCCATCAACGGCATGCAAATGCGCACCTAACTTTTTATAAATATGCCAATGTCGGCCTTCAGAAAATAAGTGTTGATCAAACTCTGGAAGCTGAGACCCAAAAGAATAGGGGTCATATTGCGTGTGCTTATTGCCGGCTTTATCGGTATATTTTAACTGGTAATATTGTGGTAATGCTTTGTCATCTATAATAGTAGCTTGAAAAAAATCTGTATCGGGTATACGTTGTAACTGAACTTTAGCATCGGCGATTTCTACAGATTCAGCATAAGGTAAATAAACCGTAACGGTCGTTTTAGCATCTTTTTTATGTCGTCCAAGAATAGAAAATGGGTCATGATGCTTTGCTTCAGATATTTTTAACAATTCAGAATCAAGCGGATTTATTTTTGTTGGCTTGTTTAGCTTGTTCATTTTGCAATGCCTCAGGTATAGTAGAATTAGTTTTCTTAGAATAGTAACAAATTAAAGCACAAATGTAATAGCCTATTTAATAAAAGAGGAAATCTATGTCGTACGAAAAATCGCAACACCATGACCGTTTCGTTAGTCACTTAACACGTAATACTATTGCTTTAATTTTAGCGGGCGGACGTGGCTCTCGACTGAAAAATATGACTGATTGGCGTGCTAAGCCAGCAGTTCCTTTTGGTGGAAAGTTTCGTATTATCGATTTTCCCTTATCAAATTGCATCAACTCGGGTATTCGTAAAGTTGGGATTTTAACGCAATATAAATCAGATTCCTTAATTCGACACATACAACAAGGCTGGGGTTTTTTGCGCGGTGAGTTTGGTGAATATGTTGATTTAATGCCGGCACAACAAAGACATGATGAAACCTCTTGGTACCAAGGTACTGCTGATGCCATTTATCAAAATATCGATATTTTACGTAGTCGTGCGCCTGATCATGTGGTTATTTTGGCGGGTGATCATATTTATAAAATGGATTATGGCGCAATGTTGGCTGATCATGTGGAACAGAATGCCGACCTAACGATTGGTTGTTTGGAGGTTTCTTTAGAAGAAGCTAAAGACTTCGGTGTCATGGCTGTTGATGAAAACAGGCGCGTAAAAGCTTTTGTTGAAAAGCCAGCTAACCCACCGACTATGCCAAATAAAGCAGATAGAGCTTTAGCTTCAATGGGTATTTACATATTTAATACCGACTTTTTATTTGAGCAACTACTGAAAGATGCCGACACCCCAGGGTCTACGCATGATTTTGGTCATGATATTATTCCTTCTGTCATTGAAGATCATAACGTTAATGCTTATCCTTTTTTAGATTTACAAAGTGGCGAGCAAAGTTACTGGCGTGATGTGGGTACTATCGATGCTTATTGGTCTGCTAATATGGAGTTAATCGGCGTTAAACCTGACCTTAATCTATATGACCAAACATGGCCTATTTGGACGCATCAAGTGCAAACTCCACCAGCAAAATTTGTTTTTGATGACGATGATAGACGCGGTCAAGCAATTGATTCGATGATTTCTGGAGGTTGTGTTATCTCAGGGTCGACTATCCGGCATTCTCTATTATTCTCAGAGGTTCGAGTTAACTCATATAGTACGATTCAAGACTCTTTGCTTTTACCTGAAGTCAATGTCGCGCGACACTGCCGTATTACTAAAGCGATTATTGAAAAAGGATGTCAAGTACCAGAAGGAACGATTATTGGTGAAGACAGAGCAGAAGATGAAAGACGCTTCCATGTTAGTTCCGGTGGTGTTGTATTAGTAACCCCAGATATGCTGGGACAAAGACGACACTATGTCAGATAAGAAAAAATTGAAACTCGTTTTATGCTGGCATATGCATCAGCCAGAGTACCGAGATTTACAAACAGGTGAGTTTCAACTGCCGTGGACCTATCTACATGTCATCAAAGACTATGTAGATATGGTTGCGCATTTAGAAGCAGAGCCTAATGCTAAAGCTGTGGTCAATTTTGCGCCTATTTTACTAGAACAAATAGAGGACTACGCAAAACAAGTTAATTGCTTTTTGCATGATCACATTGAAATGAAAGATCCTTTGTTAGCTGCCCTTGCAACTTCAGCAATTCCAGCTAGTATTGATGAGCGGCAAGAGCTAATTAACAATTGTATGCGTGCCAATCGTGAACGTCAGATTGATCGTTACCCTGCGTTTAAAAACTTGGTACAAATGGCAGAATGGGTGCAAAGTCATGCTGATGCCATGCAGTATATTAATTCGCAGTTTATAGATGATTTTTTAGTTTGGTATCATCTTGCTTGGATGGGGGAAACGGTCAAACTGTCAGATACTAGAGTACAGCGATTAATTGCCAAGGAAAGAAACTTTACCTTGCATGACCGCTTGGAAATGGTAGAAATCATTGGTGAATTATTATCTAAAGTAATTTGCCGTTATAAAGCTTTAGCAACAAAAGGTTGTATTGAACTTTCAGTAACACCTTATGCACACCCAATTTTACCTTTACTCTTAGATATAAAATCCACTCATGAAGCGATGCCAGGAGCGCCGCTTCCCGAGCTGGATACTTACCCTGGCGGTGAAGAAAGAGCAAAATGGCACCTAAAGCAAGGCGTTGCAACGTTTAAACGCTTTTTTGGGTTTACTCCAGAAGGTTGTTGGCCTTCAGAAGGTGCAATTAGTACGGCTACTTTAAAAATAATCAAAGAGGCAGGGTTCTCGTGGACTGCAACAGGTGGACAAGTCTTACATAATAGTTTGAGCCTATCAGAGCTTGGCAGTGATATTGGCGTGCATCACCCTTTTCAAGTAAAAGGGACAAAAATTCCCTGTTTTTTCCGTGACGATGGCTTATCAGATTTAATTGGCTTTAAGTACTCTAAGTGGCATGCGGATGATGCCGTGAATGACATGATTCACCATTTAGAAACTATCGCTGAAAATGAATCTGATGATAGTGTTGTATCGATTATTATGGACGGTGAAAATGCATGGGAATACTTTCCCGATAATGGTTATCATTTTTTAAATGCATTTTATCAACGTCTGGCTAATCACCCTGATATAGAATTAACGACATTTTCAGAATGTTTAGAAGACAAAGTTACAGTAAAAGAACTTCCTAAGCTCATGGCGGGAAGTTGGGTATACGGTACCTTTTCAACTTGGGTAGGTGATCCTGACAAAAATCGTGGCTGGGATATGTTGGGGGATGCCAAATGGGCCTTTGATAAGGTACTAGCGACAGGGCGCTTATCAAAAATGCAAATTATGGAAGCTGAATTCCAGTTGGCGGTTTGTGAAGGCTCGGATTGGTTCTGGTGGTTTGGTGATTATAATCCTGGACAAGCAGTTAGTAGTTTTGAAAAACAATTTCGCTTAAATTTAGCTAATTTATACTATATGCTAGGCGAAGACGCGCCAGCTTATTTAGCGCTATCTTTTACTCAAGGTTCAGGTGCTCCCGCTATGGGTGGTACTATGCGCAAAGGCACTGATTAAATGATTCTCTCTAAGGACAAAATGTGACTGGCATTAATTTATTATCCCAAAGACGCTCAGGCGTACTTTTGCATATTACCTCACTTCCTAATAATAACGGTGGAGGTAACTTAGGTAAGGAAGCCTATAATTTTGTCGATTTTCTGCATAATGCAGGGATTAAGGTATGGCAAACTTTACCATTAGGCGTGCCTCATGCCGATGGGTCACCTTATCAATGTTTGTCGGCACATGCGGGTAATCCAGCATTAATCTGCATTGAAAGTCTTAAAGAGAAGGGTTGGCTACAAGAGGCTGAGCAATGTAATGAGTGTGGTGCAGGGAAAAGCTTTAGTTTGCATTGTCTAATTGCTAAGGCTTATACCGGCTTTGTAAACCTAGCCGATAGCCAAGAAAATCAAGCTTACCTAGACTTTTGTAAAGATAAAGCAAGTTGGTTAGATGATTACTCATTATTTGTTGCTTTACGTAATGAATTTTCTGGACAAAGCTGGAGTCAATGGCCTAAAGATTTAAAAGAACGAGATACTAAGTCTACTAAAGAAGAGAGTCGTAGACTCGGTTTAGCAATAGAAATCATTAAGTTTGAGCAATTTGTTTTCTATTCACAATGGATGGCGCTTAAAGCCTATGCCAATGAAAAGAATGTTTTATTGTTCGGTGATATTCCCATTTTTGTTTCTTACGACAGTGCTGACGTCTGGTCAAACCGGAAGGTTTTTAAATTAGACGGTAATGGTGAGATGTCGGTTGTTGCTGGCGTCCCTCCTGATTATTTTTCTGAAACAGGTCAGCGTTGGGGTAATCCTCATTACGATTGGAAATATCTAAAAAGAACTCGTTTTTCTTGGTGGAAAAAACGCCTAGAGAGTCAATTAGAAATGTTTGATATTTTACGTATCGATCATTTTCGAGGTTTTGAAGCAGCCTGGGAAATTCCGGCCACTGAAGAAACAGCGATTAATGGCGCATGGGTTGAAGCGCCAGGCAAAGAATTGTTAACAGCTCTTACAAAAGAATTTGGTAATATTCCTCTGGTAGCTGAAGATCTAGGTATTATTACTGAAAAAGTCGATGCGCTTAGAACAGATTTTAATCTGCCAGGCATGAAAATATTACAATTCGCTTTTGGCGATACCGCTACTAACCCGTATTTACCGCACAATTATGAGCCCAACTATGTTGTTTATACGGGGACGCATGATAATGATACAACTTTAGGCTGGTTTAATTCATTAAATGACCACGAGAAACAAAGAATTTATCACTATTTAGGACATTCACAAGCATCTATGCCTTACTTGTTGATTGGTGTTGCTTTTTCTTCTGTTGCCAATCTATCGATTGTGCCGATGCAAGATATTTTAGAGTTAGGCAGTGCTGACCGTATGAATACGCCAGGTACAACAGAAGGAAACTGGCAATGGCAATTTTCTTGGGATCAATTAACTGAAGATAAGGTTGCTAAATTAGCTGGTTTAGTAACCATGTTTGCTCGGTAGTAGAGATTTTTTGGCAACCCATTGTGGGAGGAAATTTTAGCCGCGACTTGTATGAAATCGCGGCTAAAATCCCCTCCCATAAAAAACTCGTATATTCACTCGTCTTTATTATTTATCGTTTTTTAAATCTTTTGTCATGACTTATTCCACCATCGAAGCCTTTGTTGGCAATACGCCTTTAGTTAAATTACAGCGCCTTGTTAAGAAAAACTCTAATACCGTTTTAGTTAAACTCGAAGGTAATAACCCCGCTGGTTCGGTAAAAGATCGTCCTGCTATCAGCATGATTAAACATGCAGAAGCTCGAGGTGAAATTAAGCCGGGCGACCGTTTAATTGAAGCAACCAGTGGCAATACAGGTATCGCATTAGCGATGGCTGCCGCAATTAAAGGGTATAAAATAACCTTAATTATGCCGGATAATATGAGTGCTGAACGTCGCGCGTCTATGAAAGCGTACGGTGCAGATATTATATTAACGCCTGCAGCGGGGAGCATGGAAGCGGCTATTGATTTATCTAGGAAAATGGAAGCGGATGGTGAAGGTCGTATTTTAGACCAGTTCTCTAACCCTGATAATCCTAGAGCACATTACGAAGGCACAGGCCCCGAAATTTGGCGCGATACGCAAGGTCAAGTCACTCATTTTGTCAGTGCTATGGGGACTACCGGAACCATTATGGGGACATCACAATTTTTGAAAGAGCAAAATCCAGAGATACAGATAGTCGGTGTACAACCTGAAGATGGAGCTAAAATCCCTGGTATACGTCGCTGGCCTGAAGAGTATTTACCTAAAATTTATCAAGCGGCACGCGTTGATCAAATTATGAATATGGATCAACACACAGCAGAGCAAACTATGCGTGATTTAGCGACTCAAGAAGGTATTTTTGGAGGCGTTTCATCAGGTGGAGCTGTTGCTGCAGCATTAAGGCTGGCACAAGAAGTTGAAAATGCCACGATAGTCGCGATTATCTGTGATCGTGGTGATCGTTATTTATCGACTGGGGTATTTCCTAGTTAACCTCAGAAGAATCAAATCACTATGACAGTTAGCATTCGATTGTAGCTGTATATTGTGCTTAACCTCGCACTTAAGACGAAACAGATGATAACTCGTAGGGCCGACTTACCATTTTAAGTTCGTAGTCCATTTACTTATATAACTCAAAAAGAAAAACATGGCACGTAGACGTTCCCCTAGAAAAAAGAAATTACCCGAAGAAGCAGTAAAAGTTACGATTGAATCTTTAGCTCATGATGGCCGTGGTGTGGCTCATGTCGATGGCAAAGTCATCTTTATTGATGAAGCTTTGCCAGGCGAAGAGCTAGAGTTCATTTATACCGATAGCCGTAAAGATTATGCTGAAGGTAGAGTGGAAACACTATTCACACGTGCGCCTGAACGTGTTGATGCTAAGTGTGAGCATTTTGGTAAGTGCGGTGGTTGCAGTTTTCAGCATGTAGAAGATGCTGCTCAAATCAGCTTCAAACAAGCATTACTTGTTGATCAATTTCAACGTATCGGCAAAGTTACTATTCCTGAGATATGGGAACCACTTACTGGCCCACATTGGGGTTATCGTCAAAAAGCGCGCATGGGCGTGAAGCACGTAGCAAAAAAAGGCCGCGTATTAGTGGGGTTTCGTGAGCGTCGCAATCAGTTTTTAGCTGAAATTGAAAGTTGCAAAGTGATGAACCCAATTGTTGGTGAGAAATTAATGGCTTTATCAGAAATGATAGGGAAATTAACTATTAAAGATAAAATCCCTCAAATTGAAGTCGCGATTGGCGATGAAGATTGTGTTTTAGCGTTTCGTGTTTTAGAACCAGCAACAGCAGAAGATAAAGAGATTATGCGTGCTTTTGGGCATGAGCATAAAATCTCTCTGTGTTTACAATCTAAAGGACCAGATACAATTGTGCCAATTGAAGGTGAGCCAGAAGTTATGCTCACTTATGCTTTACCTGATCAAGGTGTACATTTTCGCTTTAAGCCTGCAATGTTTACGCAAGTGAACTATGAAATTAACCGTAAAATGATTACTCGCGTTATGCAGGAAATGGATTTTAACGAAAATGATCGTGTTTTAGATTTATTCTGTGGACTGGGTAACTTTACTTTGCCTATTGCGACTAAAGCAGGGCATGTAGTCGGTGTTGAAGGTGATCAGCCTTTGGTTAATCATGCGAAAGACAATGCTCAATTAAATAATTTAACGAATGTTGAGTTTTTTGCCGCTGATTTAAGTAAAGATGTTAGCGGTCAAGCATGGGCTCAACAGAGCTACAATAAAGTGATGTTAGACCCATCGCGAGCAGGTGCTTCAGATGTTTTGCCTAATTTGAAAAAATGGAATCCAGAGTTAATTATGTATGTTTCTTGTAACCCCTCTACATTGGCTAGAGATGCAGGGATTTTAGTTAATGAAATGGGCTATACCTTAGTTAAAGCGGGTGTCATGGATATGTTTCCGCAAACGGGGCATGTAGAATCAATCGCTTTATTCAAAAAGTAAAGCTATGCTGAGCGATCCTTTACCTAAGCGATATATTGAAGTTTGTATCGCAACACAAACTTTAGATTTGATTGAAGATAGTGCTGTTATCCATAGCTACCCAGTTTCAACGGCTAAAAATGGGGCAGGTGAGCAGATGGGCTCGGAGTGCACGCCACGAGGTTGGCATAAAATCAGAGCTAAAATTGGTGCTGATCAGCCTTTAAACTCTGTTTTTATTGGTCGACGGACTACCGGTGAAATTTATACGCCTGAACTAAGTCAGGAAAATCCAGACCGCGACTGGATTTTAACGCGTATTCTTTGGCTCGGTGGCTTGGAAGCAAGGGTTAATCGCTATGCTGAAGTAGATAGTGCATGGCGCTATATTTATATCCATGGCTGCCCCGACCATTTAATGCAAGGAAAGCCTGAATCCCATGGCTGCATTAGAATGCATAATGCTGATGTTTTAGATTTATTTAATCAAATAAATATCGGTGAGTATGTATGGCTGCATACTTAGGAGGGATGTTACGTATGCCATAAATGAAACGATATAGTAATAGCTTGTGGGGATTATAAAGGCATGATTTTATTCTCCTCACCCAACCCTCTCCAACAAGAGAGGGCTTAAGTCAAAAGCCCCCCACACATTCTTATTTCTGTATTACTCTAAATAGCGGTTAATCGCTTCAATATCTGCAATATCTAAAGTGCTCGCTGCATTTTTCAAACGTATACCACTTACTAAATAAGCGTAACGAGATTTTGAATATCTACTTTGTGCACTAGTATAGTTTCTTGTTGCTGATAATACGTCAACCATTGTTCTTGTACCGACTTCAAAGCCTGCTTCAGTAGCCTCTAATGCACTTTTACCTGATTTAACTGCGGACTGTAGTGCTGAAACTTGGCTGATACTATCGATAACAGCTCGGTAAGCATCTTTTACTTCTTTAGTTACGGCTCGCTGTGTTGCTATTAAAACTTCTTGAGTTTGGGTATGTTGATATTCCGCTTGACGTGTTCTGGAGGTGACTGCTCCGCCTTCAAAAATTGGAATATTTAATTGTAAACCAATATTTTCTGTATTGCCATGTGCCCAGAGATTACCGGTTGTATCATTAAGCCCAAACTGACCAACGATATCTAAAGTAGGATAATGGCCGCTACGCTGGAAATTAATATTTTCTTGAGCAATTTCTGATTCGCTCTGGGCGACCAAAATTTGTAAATTCTGGTTGAGAGCTTGACTACTCCACTCTTCTATATCATTAGGCTCCGGTAAAGGTAAGGGTAATTCCTCACCTAAGTTACTTAGTTTATCTAAGTTGGGACCAATAATTACCTGTAAAGCTTCTTTTGCGTTTGAAACTGCATTTTCAGCAGCAATAACATCTGCTCGACTTTGGTCATAACCTGCTTGCGCTTCATAAACATCGGTAATGGCTATAAGGCCTACATCAAAGCGTTGTTGTGCTTGCTCTAGTTGTCTGGCAATGGTGTTTTGTTCCGCAAGTGAAAAGGTGAGATCATCTTGCGCAGCTAAAACATCAAAATAGGCATTCGTTGTTTTTAGAATAAGTCGTTGCTGTTCAGCAAGGTAACTAGCATCAGCTTGGGCAATTTGCTTTTCGGACTGAGATAGCTGTACCCACATATCCCAATGAAAAACAGGTTGTACTAGGTTAATACTAAACCGATTATCCCAGTATTCATTTTTATTTGATTGACCAGGGAAGTTTTCGTTAAAAATTGATTTTTGATGAGACCAGTTATAAACAGTTGAAGCGCCTGCGTTTACTGATGGTAAAAGTCGTGCAATACTCTGCATTTTTGTTTCATCTACGGCCATTTTATTAGCATATGACTGGCGTAGAAAAGGGTCATTTTGCAAAGCTAAATCATAGGTTTCTAATAAGTTTTGTGCTTGCAGTGTACCTGAAAATAAAAAAATAAATGAGAGTGTCGTTTTTTTCATAAACGTTTTCCAAAGATAAAGGAGATATGTGGTTAATTATAGAGTAATGATAAAATTCTGTAGAACTTTTACTGGTTTATAACATGCTATTGCTTTAATGCCCAGATGACATGCTCTTTAACTAGCTCAGAAGAATGGTTAATTTTATTATTTAATGTTGCTGTTATCTCGGCTGATGCAGGCGCGTTACCTAGTGCCACGGCAATATTGCGTAACCATTGTTCATAGCCTATACGCCTAATTGCAGAGCCTTCGGTTTTTGTTAAAAACTCTGTTTCTGACCAATTAAATAATTCAATTAAGTGCTGGGCGTTGAGGTTATATCTAGGGCTAAAGTCAGTTTCAGTACTAAGCCGAGAAAAGCGATTCCAAGGGCAAATTAATTGGCAATCATCACAGCCATAAATACGATTTCCCATTAATGGTCTTAACGCTTCAGGTATGGAGCCTTTCAACTCTATTGTTAAATACGAAATACATCTTCGTGCGTCGACTTGATAGGGCGCAACAATCGCTTGGGTAGGGCAAATATCAATACATGCAGTACACTGTCCGCAATGATTACTACTCGGTGCATCGATAGGCAAAGGAATGGAGGTGTAAATTTCGCCTAAGAAAAACCAAGAACCGGCTTTTTTATTAATGATATTGCTGTGTTTGCCGATCCAGCCTAATCCGGCTTTTTCAGCGATGGCTTTTTCCAGAACAGGAGCCGAATCGACAAAAGCACGATAACCAAAGGTACCGACTTCTTGTTCAATACGTTGCGCCAGTTTTTGTAAGCGTTTGCGTAATACCTTATGATAATCACGGCCCAATGCATAGCGTGATATAAAGCCAGAAATTGGATTATTAAGGGTATTTTCTATAGATTCTTGTGCTTCGGGCAAATAATCCATACGCACCGAAATAATGCTCACTGTTTCTGGTTGTAAAAGAGCAGGGCGGCTACGCTTTAGGCCATGTTTATGCATATAATCCATATCTGCATGATAACCTTGGGCTATCCAATGTTGTAAGCGCTGCTCTGCTTGTTGCAAATTCGTATCGCTGATACCTACTTGCTGAAAGCCCAGATCCAAACCCCATTGCTTTATTTTTTGGGACAGTTCATTCATTGCTTTATCCATTCTATAATGCTTTCATTTATATTTACGCGCTCACTTAACTATGCAAACTCTACCAACAAAGCTGTACTCTGCACAACAAGCCAGAGAAATAGATCGTATAGCTCAGGAGCAAACAGAAGTCTCTGGTTTTCAGTTAATGACTAAAGCGGCGCAAGCTAGCTTTCAAATCATAAAACAATATTACCCTGATGTTAAAAAAATCGCCGTTTTTTGTGGTGCGGGCAATAATGCCGGTGATGGCTATTTAATTGCCAAACTCGCATTGCAAGCTGGCTATAAGGTACAGTTACTTTCTGTAGTTGCCGAAGAAAAATTAACTGGCGATGCAGCATTAGCTAAACAAGCTTATAGCAATGCTGGTGGGGTAATTTTATATGACCTTCATTTGTTAAATAACGCAGACTTAATCATTGATGCATTATTGGGTACTGGGCTGGATCGCCCTGTGATGGGTGAATTTGCAGCCGCAATACAGCATATTAATACATCAGGCGTGCCGGTTTTGGCAATTGATATTCCATCTGGCTTAAATGCCGACACTGGTAATATTATGGATTGTGCTGTGCATGCTGAGTTGACTGTTACTTTTATAGTCTTAAAGAAAGGACTTTTTACCGGTTTAGCAGCTGATTATTGTGGCACAGTGCTATTTTCAGGTTTAGACGTTCCTAATGAAATTATTGAATATGAATTAAGTAAAGATAGTTTGTTACAAGCGACTACATTAGCTAAGCGATCACGCTGCGCACATAAAGGTATGTTTGGTCATGTCTTAGTGGTGGGGGGCGATTATGGTTATGCGGGGGCAGTCAAATTAGCGGCTGAAGCCGCCTTAAATAGCGGGTCAGGTTTAGTTAGTGTGGCTACGCGCAAAGCGCATGCTAGCCAAATGTATCTTACATGTCCAGAATTAATGGGGCATACATTAGAGCAATTGGCAGATATTGAAGTGTTGCTAAAGAAGGTTACTGTATTAGTTTTAGGGCCAGGATTAGCTCAGCGATCATGGGCAAAGAGTGTGTGGCCTAGTTTAATTAGCCTAAGCCTACCGCGAGTGATTGATGCAGATGCATTGAATTTATTGGCAGACAGCCCTGCTTATTCAGAGCAATGGATATTAACTCCGCACCCCGGTGAAGCCGCTCGCTTATTACAGTGTTCTACTGCGGATATTTTGCAAGATAGATTTAAGGCTGTACGTGCGCTACAGACAAAATATGGCGGTGTTTGTGTGTTGAAAGGTGCAGGCACGCTGATTTGCGATGGTAAGCAGGTGTATGTTAATACTACAGGCAACCCTGGAATGGCGTCGGGCGGTATGGGGGATGTTTTGTCTGGCATTATCGGTGCTTTATTAGCTCAGCACTATTCTTTACTGGACGCAGCAAAAATAGGGGTTTATTTACATGGCTTGGCCGCGGATAAGGCTGCCGTTTATTTTGGTGAGCGCGGTTTGCGCGCGACTGATGTTTTACAATTTTTACGAGAAGTCGTTAATTAATGATGCAATTTATATTGAATACAGCGGAAGAAACTGAAGCTTTTGGCGCTAAATTATTTCAAGTGCTACCGGAAAAATGTCTTGTTTTCTTGTTGGGTGATTTGGGTGCAGGAAAAACAACTTTAACGCGTGGTTTTATGCGTGCAGCAGGCCATATAGGTACTGTTAAAAGTCCTACTTATAATATCGTCGAAGAGTATAAAATTGAAAACCGGCTTTTTTTTCATTTTGATTTATATCGCTTAGCTGATCCTGAAGAATTGGAATGGATAGGTATTGCCGACTATTTACAAGAAAAATCAGTCTGTTTTATTGAATGGCCAGAAAAAGGAGAGGGTTATTTAAGTGAGCCTGATGTTATTTTATCTTTAACAACAAGCGATAATGGCCGTAAGTTACATATTGATAAAATGCCAGAGCACATAAAGAGTAAACTTTCTGATTGAAAAACAAACACATACTGCTATAATCTAATTGAATTTATTAGCATTTAGGTGAGGTCGTGAGAAAATTTATAATTTTATGTTTATTATTGATTTTAAATATCTCAGTTGTCTCTGCGGCGCAAACAAAAGTAAAAAAACTACGCATTCAATCGACGAATAAATATACACGCTTAGTTTTTGACGTTTCTTCTATTCCTGAGCATCAGATTTTTCAACTTAAAAATCCTGATCGTTTAGTTATTGATTTTAATAATGCTTTCTTAGCGAAAAATCTCAAGCAGCCCCCTAAAAATCATCCTGTTTTAGCAGGATTACGGTCTGCACATAGAAATAAAAAAGATTTACGTGTTGTTATCGACTTAGAGTCAAAAGTTTTACCTAAGAGTTTTGTTTTAAAAGCAAATAAAAAATATGGACCTCGATTAGTTATTGATTTACCAGTTAAATCAGCCAAACCATTGGCTAAGAAACGGGTTAAAAAAGCTAGCAAAGTCGTAAAAACCAACATAGGTAAAGCGAAACTTTTTGTCGTGGCTGTAGATGCGGGGCATGGCGGTAAAGACCCGGGGGCAAGAGGAACTCATGGTACTTTAGAAAAAAAGGTGGTTTTTGAAATTGCGCAAAAGTTAGCGACACTAATTAATAAGCAACCGGGCATGAAAGCCATTATGGTACGTAAAGGAGACTATTTTGTACCTTTAAGTAAGCGTAGAAAAATTGCTCGGAAAGCCAATGCCGATTTATTTGTATCTATTCATGCGGATGCTTTTAATAATTCTAATGTCACTGGCGCATCGGTATTTACATTATCTCGTCGTGGGGCCACCAGTGTAGCTGCGCGATGGTTAGCTAATAATGAAAATGCGGCTGACTTAGTCGGCGGTATAAGCCTTGATGATAAGGATGATGTTTTAGCTTCAGTGTTGTTGGATTTATCACAAACAGCTTCACAAGATATTAGTCAGCTAGTTGCTAAAGAAGTGCTCAATAATTTTGGTCGTATTGGTGAATTACACTCTAAGACTGTGCAAAAGGCGGGCTTTATGGTTCTAAAATCGCCTGATATCCCATCAATTTTAGTAGAAACTGCTTTTATATCCAACCCAAAAGAAGAGCGCCGTTTAAAAAGCGGAACTTATCAGTTAAAAATGGCTAAAGCAATTCAGCAAGGCATTGTGTCTTATGCTAAAAATCATAATGTTGCATTGGCAGCAAACATTGATAAACCAGTGCATAAAATAGCTAAAGGCGAAACCTTATTAGGCATTGCCTTGAAATATGGCGTTACTTTAGATCAGCTTAAACATGCCAATATGATCGCTAGTATTAATTCGATTAAAGTCGGTCAAGTTCTGTCTATTCCTGTTGGTAGTTAATTAAAGCTGAACTTGCATGTACTCTACTTGCTTTAAGTGGTTTTACCGTGCAATTTAGAATAAATTCAAGCTCTTCAATGTATTATTCTTCATACCAATGCCAGTATTTGCTCTCTTGCTTGCATACGCTTAAGTACCTTGTATAATTTATAAACATTAGTGCAGGTAATTAACGTAAAGCAACGAAAGTAGAGCATTTCCCGTACTTGTCATGTGCTTTTATTTAGTTATATAGAATAGCACTCAGTTCTGAGGGATTTATAATATCGAAACCTTAGTAAAATATCATCTAACGCTAGCATACGAGCTGACTAAATAATGACGTTTTGGCAATCAAGATATAACCCTCAATTAAAACTTTCCCAACAAGATTTACTTGATATTAGCGAGGAAATCACTCAAGCATACGCGCCAAATGATAGTTATATGCAATCTGAGTTAGTGCTTATGCCAGTTGACCCAGTTACTCTTCATGCTTATTGGAATATAAAAAACAATACCATTAGTAATCTAGGCACTCAGCTAATTATGAGAGTGTATTCTGACCCTACACTCAGCGAATATCCTAGTAGCCTGAACTTAAGCTTTGATATAAAGCTGTCGAGTTTTCAGGGCCAACAAACAGTGTCTGTGCCAATTGCAGCAACAGCTTATTCAGCTGTTATTGGAGAAGTCAATGCAGATAACAGTTTTAGTGCTTTAGTTACTTCCGATACCATTCATGTACCACGAGAAACTCCAGTAACTATTAGTGATGCTGTTCCGGTTATTGATAGCGAGAGCGCTAATACAGAAGCTGATAACACTCAGGTTATATGGCAGGAAGCGATGCCAGAGCATAGTATAAATAATAGCGAACAGCCCACGCAAGAAATACCAATGTTTGACCGTCTGTTTGTTGCAGAAATCAACAACGTCCCTGATGCTATTCATGTTCAACGCGAAAATTCAATATTTCCGCCGAACAACAATAACGCTAGACATCAGTTCACTTCTACTAAAAATGCTACAGCTCCAGAAACTGAGCCATTTATTTTAAAAAACTTCAACAATCAAGGTTATGATTTAAAGGTATATGCAAATAGCAGTGATTCTGAATTTGCCAATATTCTAGCCAAACAAGAGTCAGGTTTTTATATTAGTCCTAAAAAATCAAATATAACTAAGCTAAACAGCTCTGGACTAGGACTTTATTGATAGTGGCTATGCAAAGAGGCTTTCTTAGTATTGTTCTGCATGCGCATCTGCCTTTCGTAAGACACCCAGAATACGATAATTTTTTTGAAGAAACCTGGTTGTTTGAGGCGGTGACTGAATGTTATATTCCGTTAATTCGATCACTGGAACAGCTGCATCAAGACGGTGTTAACTACCGCTTAACTCTTTCGCTGTCGCCACCGCTAATTACCATGCTAAGTAGCGAACTATTACAGTCACGTTACATTGCACACCTTAATAAACAAATTGAGCTTGCGGAAAAAGAAATTATCCGCACGGCTGGTAATCCAGAGTATCAACGATTAGCTAGGTTATACCGGCGATTGTATTTGGATACATTGGATATTTTTAGCCATCAGTACAATTGTAATTTATTAACTGCTTTTAAAAAGTTTAATGCCTTAGGCCATCTTGAATTAATCACTTGCGCTGCGACGCATGGATTTTTACCGCTGTTGAATAAGAATGAAGCAGCGGTACGCAACCAGATAAATACCGGTATTGAAACGTTTATATCTCACTTTGGTTTTGCACCAGAAGGTTTTTGGTTACCTGAGTGTGGTTATTATCCAAGCTTGGAGAAGCATTTAAAAAATGCCGGCATCAATTATTTTTTTGTCGATACGCATGGTATCGAAAATGCGAGTGAGTCGCCAAGAAATGGTGTTTATGCACCGCTGAATTGCGGTAATGAGGTCATGGCATTTGCTCGAGACCCTGAATCATCACGTCAAGTCTGGAGTTCTACAGAAGGTTATCCTGGTGACTATGATTACCGCGAATATTACAGTGATATAGGCTTTGAGTTGGAGCTGGATTATATTGCACCTTATATTTTGGATGGTCATACGCGTATAAATACCGGCATAAAATATCACCGCATAACAGGCCAAAACCTTCCTAAGGAAATTTATCAGCCTAAGCAAGCATTATATAAAGCACAGCTCCACGCACAGGATTTTATCAATAAACGTCAATTACAAATTGATCGTTTGAGCACTGATATGAATCGTCCGCTGATCATTGTCACCCCTTATGATGCTGAGCTGTTTGGCCATTGGTGGTATGAGGGGCCGCAATGGTTAGAGTGCGTGTTACGCTTAGCAGATAACAATACTAATGCGATACAAACGATCAGTTGTGCCGATTATTTAAAGCAAAACGTTACACATCAAGTCGCAACACCTTCTGCATCAACATGGGGTGATCAAGGTTATTCCAGCTTTTGGATCAATGAAAGTAATAATTGGATTTACCCTTTATTGCATAAAGCCGCGGCAGATTTGGAAAAGTTAGTACTAGCTTTACAGAGCAGTAAAGTTAACCCTTTGCAGGAAAGAGCTTTAAATCAAGCGGTGCGTTCATTGTTATTAGCCCAAGCATCGGATTGGCCTTTTATAATGAAGACAGGAACAACTGTTGAATATGCTAAAAAACGTATTACTGATCATTTGGCGAGATTTAATTATTTGCTTGATAGCATCAAAACAAATACGATTAATGAGCGATCTTTAAGTGCTTTAGAAGTATTAGATGATGTTTTTCCTGAGATTGATTTTCGAAGTTTTCATTAAGCAGTAGAAATTAAATAATATGAGGTCATAAATATTGTGTGGGAGATTCACATATTATTTACCCTTCATTCCTAAATAGGCCATTTCTAAGTATTAGTTGATACATTCAAGTCCGCATGAAGTTGCGGAATAGCTGCTCCGCATTTCGAAAATTCCATAACGGGCTATATTTTATTTAAAATTATTTTTCAAGGGAGCTGAGGCTTGTGTGTAATCAGGAAAGATTTCAACATAAAGAAATAAGGGATTTCTCTGAGTTCTCTGTGGTTAAAATCTTGTTTCGCCCCATATCATTGATTAGCGAGGAGTATCAAAAGCATGAATAAAATTAAATTACTCTACGTAGAAAATGTCATATTTAAAAGTACTAAGAAAATCCAACAAAAATTAACATTTTTTCTAGCATTAGAAAATATTGGCTATGACAAACAGCTAGATATTCACTGGTCGGGTGAAGATAAAGTCTGGCATATCTTACCAGCGCACTATCACAGCATGTTAGGCAACGGTAAAGAGTACTGGTCGGCAAGCGTTAACTTAAATTTAACTGAAGAGCAGTCGCTACCCGGTAATATTGAATTTAATGTGAGTTATCGTGTTTTAGAACAAGAACACCTGCTTAATAATCACGGGCTTAACTATTCAAGCGAGGCTGATTCTGGCGTCAAACTGATTGATCAACAGTCTTTACAAAATGTTGATTTTAAAAATAAATTACGCGCTGGGCAACAAACGACCTATGTGACAGCAGCTATCAATCAATCGTTTAATGCTGAAAAAGTTACTATCCATTGGACGACTGATGACTGGAAAACAACAAAAAAAACAGCTTGTCACTTTAAACGTCAGCATTGGCCTAAAGTATTAGGCAGTCATGCGCGAAACCCTAATCAATACGGTACACAGCTTTGGACTGGAAAAATCCATCATGCTGAGTTGTTTAAATTAAAATATGTCATCAGCTGTGAAAATAGCGAGCAAACCGTTTGGGATAATAATGAAGGGCATAATTATTCTTTTCAACGAGAACAGCTTAAAGTTTTAATCTTAAATTTACACTGTTATCAAGAAGACAATCAGGACGAAAAATTTAGTACAATTGCTAAAACAATTGATGAACTGGACATCGATATTGTATGTTTACAAGAAGTCGCTGAGCACTGGAATAATGGACAAGGAGACTGGAATTCCAATTCTGCAAAAATCATTAATGAGCGTTTAAGTAAGCCATATCATATACATACTGATTGGTCACATTTAGGCTTTGACCGATACCGAGAAGGGGTTGCTATCTTAAGTCGCTATCCTTTATCTGATCATGACGCTATGTATGTATCGGATAGTCATGATGTATATGATATTAATTCCAGAAAAGTAGTTACTGCAAGAGTTTATGTGCCTTATATTGGTTTTATTCAAGTTTTTTCTGCACATTTAAGTTGGCTGGAAGGTGGATTTCAGGAACAATTCCAACGCTTAAGTACGTGGGCTGAACACAAGAAAGGTGATGCTACTAAAGCGACCTTATTATGCGGTGACTTTAATATTACTGCCTGCTCAACTGGGTATCAACAAGTGGTTAATTCGGATGAATACGAGGATCAGTATTTAGCGGTAAATAAACAAGGCGTGTTTAATAAAATTTTTAAAGTTCATGATGCACAATGGCAAGACCTTTTGGCTGATGACTATCGAATTGATTATATATTTATGAATAAAAATAGCGATATAAAGGCAACTTCCGCAAGCGTTATTTTTACCGACCAAGATTATGGGCGTGTATCTGATCATTGCGGTTATTTAATGACATTTGAATCCCTTTAAAAATAATAAAAAGACAAAGGTAATGGTATGCAACCAATAGCTGAACATTATGCCAAGCCCGTACATGGTGAACTAGGTGGATCATTTGCACGAGTTAATGACTTTAATCATGAATTTTTTCTGCGCTGGGGGAAAATAGAGTTTGACCTATTTCATGGCGAACAAGTTAATCTAAAAGTCGTACTCAAAGTCTACCGCCAGCATAATATTTGTGAAACTTATATTATTGATACCGATGCTTATGATATTAAATGGAATCAGCATAAACGCCGGACTAGAGACTTTTATATACATCCATTTTCTAATTCATTTGGTAGCATCAATTGCATTAAGTTTTCCTTTATTATTCATAAAGATGAACACTCTATCCCTTCGGAAAAAGAATATATTTTTATGGACTGGAACCAGCTGCAAGGCAATCCAGACATTCCAGAATATAGAGAAATAAACGATTTTCATTCCACCCATAATCATTACCGAACTTATGAGTTACAAGCTCATGAATTGCAAAGTGATGTCGATTGGATGAATCATCATTTTGAATCTTTACATCTAGTCCCTAAATTTACTAAAGGCCAGCCTAACCATCCGTACCATCCTAAACGTTATATCCATGATTTAATTGATAAGGTAATTCGTAGCAAACATAATGAACCTGAGCGACTTTGTACCATTAAAGTCAGTGTTGATTGTATTGATGATTACGATTTTGCCAACCATTTAGTTAGCGCTAGTGAACAAGGTGTACTGGTTCAATGCCTTGTCGATTGGCGTAAAATGACAATGACAAATAGTCATAATTATGCGCGTTTAAAACGAGCAGGAATTGAGCTTATTGGTGTTGTTTGTAGCCCGGATCACCATTTAATCGAAGTAGAACCCGATATGCATACTAAATTCATTATATTTAATGATGAAGACTGCATCTTAGGCTCGTTTAATATTACTTTTGAACGTTGGTGGGCCAATTGGGAATCAGGCATGACATTTCATTCCAAGGGCATGTGCCGCTTACTAGATAATATTTTTCAAAGCCAACGCGGTGGGGTTATTCAGCGCTATGGTATAGATCCTTTTAGCCATTTCAATTTGCTGTACACTTTTGGTCGGCATACCATGCAAAGTGGTGAAAATTATTTGCCTCATCATGCTATCCTAGCTGAAATAAACCGCGCTAAACATTCAATTAAAATCAGTTTATTCCTTATTGGCGAATTGCTAGGTAATTATAATGATAGTGTTATTTGCGCCTTAATTAATGCCAAAAATAGAGGCGTGTACGTACATATACTCTTTAATGGCCATTTAGCCAGACAAGGAAAAATTGGTGTTGAACGCAGCATGGAAGACGAGTTAAGTCGGCCACTTTTACCTGTTATCGAACGATTGAGAAACTCAGGCGTGAAGGTAGGCTTAGTTTATGGACAAGATGACCATCCCGTACCATATTCGCCCATTCATTCTAAATACTGCATTATTGATGATTATATTGTCATCGATGGCAGTTTTAATTGGTATAACACTTCAGTTTTTTCGCATGATTTAGTGGTTATTGCCGCTAATCACGAAGTCGCAAAACCTTATCTGCATGAATTTGAACAAATGCAGGAATTATTTAGGGTTTATTGATTGGTGTTGCATAGGGAGTGCTCCGAGGATAAAGTAGTGACGTTTCAATCTTTATTCTCTGGGCTTTCAGCAAGTTTTGTATGTATCCAACTGTGTTCACTGTTGGGTGAGTAAATATGTAGTTAATCAATATTTTAGGAGAAAATTATGAAAAAATTATTAATCCTTTTTTGGGCGTTTTTATTCAGTTTATTAACCGCTTGTAGTTCTGTTTCAACTAAGGATATCAAAGTCGAAGTAGAATCCGATCCTAAAGCTAATCTGGCGGCTTATCATTCTTATGTTTGGTTAGGAGCTTTGGGTGTTTTGAATGATCCAGAAGAAAAGTGGCAGCCTACGGATGTTGACCTAGCAGGAGATATTAAATACCTAATTGACCGAGAATTGCGTAAACATAAAATTTTTGGTGCTAAAAAAGAGGCTGATTTGGGTGTGGCTTATTTTCTTGGTGTTGATATGGATGCTATGCAGTTAAAGAATGATCCTGAAACACAGGTAGATGTTTTAGAGAACGTACCTAAAGGCGCTTTAGTGGTGACCTTAGTTGATATGAAAACGGGGTATGTTGTCTGGTTGGGTAGTGCAAAGGCGAATATTATTAAACAATTTAAGGCGGAAGTTGCCCGTGAGCGTTTAGATTATTCAATTAGTACAATGTTTGAAAATTTAAAGGGTAAAGGTTTACTAAAATGATAACAAAAAAACATTTAATTTCTTTTTTAGCTGCAGGGACTTTTTTATATGGCCTAACAGTCAGTGTACAGGCAGCTGAGCCTTTTATTTATCCTGCAAAAGGGCAGACGGCTGAGCAACTGGAAAAAGATAAATATGATTGTTATGTTTGGGCTAAAGGGCAATCAGGCTATGATCCGATGAACCCGCCACAAGCATCGGCTGGGTCTACGGCAGGTCAGCCTAGAGCAATTCAAGGTGCTGCGAGAGGCGCTGCAGCAGGAGCGGCTATCGGTGCTATTGCGGGTGATGCTGGCAAAGGTGCAGCTATTGGTGCGGCTACCGGTGGACTTGGTCGTGCAGCAAGAAATTCCAGAGCTAGCCAGCAGCAACAGGCTCAAACCCAGCAGCAGCAAGCTTCAATAGCACAGTTAAGTGATGGCTATAGTCGAGCTTATTCTGTGTGCCTTGAAGGGCGTGGTTACCAAGTAAAATAAGCTCCTACTTGGATAACGGGCTTATTTTGTGGGAGTGGTTAACACTGCTCCCATAAATGCTGACTTGAAGCGTCCGCAGAGCATACTAGGGCTGGTATAATTCACTCCGTATGTGATCCGCGACAGAGTCCTCAATATTTTTACGAGGTAGGAAGCGTGTTCCTTTAACTAGGTAATAGCTTACTTTATAGTAATATATGCTATTTAGTGGCACTATTATGAGTGCAAGATTTTCATTTATTGTGCGAAATGGAGTTTTATTTGTTTTTTCTTTATTGGCCTATTTTTTTGAAATTAATATCGCGCATGTTTAGCAGGCGATATTTTCGACCAAAGTTTGTATTTTTTGTGGGTGGAATTATCATTCCCTCTATTTTATTTTTACGAATTATTGTGTTATTTTTTCAAGCTTTGGATTATGTGTTCTTCCCTGGTTTTTGGCGGACACCAGTTAAGCAGCCCTTATTTATTTTGAGTAACCCTCGTAGTGGCTCAACATTTTTGCATCGCATGTTGGAAAAAGATGAGCAATTTACCTATCTGACCTTATGGCAATCCCTGTTTAATTCTATCCTTTTATATAAGTTGGTCATGCTTATTTCAAAAGTAGATAAACAAGTAGGTTCTCCCTTGACATGGCTTATGGAGAAAGTTGATGGTCATTTTTTTAAGGGCTGGGATGGGCTACATAAAGCAGGGCTTAGATACTCTGAAGAAGATGAGTTTCTATTCGTTAGTTCTTTTTTAGCTCCTGGATTGGTCTTGTTTTTTCCCTACTTACACGAAGTGTCTGAGATCTATTCAATTGATAACTTGCCTGATTACGCACGTAAAAGGATTGCTAGGAATTTTCGATTATCTGTATTGCGCCATATTTATGCGACAGGAGGTGCAACTTTTCTGGCTAAAAATGCCGTTGCTGGAGGGCGCTTAGGTATTTATAAAGAAGCTTTTCCTGATATGCGCGCTATCTATATTCATAGTGATATTCTTAAATCAGTTGCCTCATCTTTGAGTGTCTTTACTAAGCCTTGGTCATTTCATTCACCTGATTGTTTTCAGAGAAAATACGAAAGTATGAGTGTTGTGAAAATGGTGTGCACTAATTATCAGGGAATTATTGAGCATCGGCAGGCATTTGACCCTAAAAATGTGATTGATATTGAGTATGATGATTTAGTGACTAGGCCTGAAGCAACGGTGAAGTCTATCTATCAATATTTTGGCATGGCATTGAGTAGCCAGTATCAAGCTCAACTCACTAAAGACAGTACTGCCGCTAAATCCTATAAAAGTAGCCATACTTATGCAGTTGAAGATTATGGGTTTTCGAGGGGTGAGATTGAGAGCTATATGCTGGGTCATTCGAGTAAGCATGAGGTACTTGCATCAGCGCAAGCCGCCCCATTAAATTGATTCAATAAAAACCAGAACGATTAACTTTCTACTTAAATTACAATAAAAGCACGCAAAATGACTAAGCAATCGGTATTACTATTAGATAATTTTCTTGATTGGTGGGGTAGCAAAGTACTACGTTTTTCGTGGTTAGTTATCCTGTTGTTTATCGTTGTTTGTGCAGCTAGTTTACATTTCACGATCAATAATTTAGGGGTTAACACAGATACCTCAACATTATTATCACAAGACCTGCCTTTTCAAAAAAATAGGGCAAGATGGGAGCAAGCTTTTCCACAAGATGCTGGCAATGTTCTGTTAGTTGTAGAATCACCTACCGCTGAGCAAACTAGTATTGCTAGCAATGAGTTGGCTAAGCGTTTGGCTGCAAGTAAACAGTTATTTGAGTATGTTTACATCCCTGATGATAATACTTTTTTAAAGCAGCAAGGCTTATTGTATCTTGAGGCGAATAAACTAGAGGATTTGGCAAATAAGTTATCAGATGCTCAGCCCTTTATTGGCTACTTATCTAAAAATTATCACTTACAAGGATTACTCGAAATTTTAGGTAAGGCCCTGGAAAATACCGATGATGAATTACCGATGGATCTTAATCCATTGTTAACAGAGATTGATCAATCACTTATTGCAGTGCAGGCCAAGCAGAAGCATTATTTATCTTGGCAAAAATTACTTGCAGTGAATGAGGCTAATGATAGAAATACTTTACGTAGCATCGTTAGCGCTAAGCCTATTGCTGATTTTAATAGTATGCAGCCCGCTAAGCGTTCAATGGATTATGCACGCACAATAATTCAGGAAATTAAATTATTAGACCCACAAGTCACGATTCGGATGACGGGGAAAATTGCCTTAGAAGAAGATGAACTTCGAGTGCTTTCCGAGGACACGGTATATTCTGGTTTATTTGCGCTTGTGCTTGTCATTATCGTGCTATTCATTGGCTTACGCTCAACTAAATTAGTACTTTGTACTTTGATAGTGCTGATAATGGGGTTAATCCTAACGGCTGGATTTGCAACTATTGCAGTTGGACATTTAAACGTTCTCTCAGTGGCTTTTGCTATACTCTATATTGGTCTTGGAGTTGATTTTGCCATTCATATTTGTCTTTGTTTCCGCGAGTGCTGGGAACATCATATGACTAGTGAGCAGGCAATACAAAGGAGTATTCGCATACTCGGTTCTTCACTTTTTTTATGTGCTTTAACGACATCTATTGGTTTTTTTGCTTTTATTCCTACTGATTATAAGGGTGTTTCCGAGTTAGGGCTTATTTCAGGGGGGGGCATGTTTGTTGGTTTAATCGTTTCACTCACTTTGTTACCTGCTTTACTCAAAGTATTTTCAATTAAAAAGTTAGCTCAGACGCAAGTGACTCAATTGCCTTACTGGGTATGTACCTTCCCCTTTCGACATGCTCGAGCCATTCGCTATACTTCTTTTTTATTTGCAGCCGCTGCTGTCTTTTCACTTAACTATGTGTACCTTGACTCCAACCCCGTTAACTTGCGAGATCAGAGCAGTGAATCAGTGCAAGTATTTAAGGATTTATTGCAATCGAAAAATAGATCACCCTTTGTTCTAATTGGTGTAAGTGATTCATTGGAGAACGCTGAAATTTTAGCTAAAAAAGTAAAGCAATTACCTGCTGTTAATAAGGCAATTAATTTAAAAAGTTTCGTGGCAGAAAGCCAAGAGGATAAATTAGAAATTATTGATGATTTAAATATGATTCTTGGAGCAGAGCTAGGTAATTTTGACCGCCCCTTAGAAAGCGCAGATTCTCGCCAAGCTTTATTGGATTTAAACGTTAAAATTAATTCGGAATTAGCACAGCCCACAGGAAAGGCATCGCCTGAGTTACTGCAAAAACTACAGCAAGACATTAGCGAGTTTATTGTTTTTGCGGATGCGACAAAAGAGCCAGAAGTAAGTTACCGACAGCTTGATGATAATATTTTAGGCTTGTTTCCACATACTATGCAGCGATTGAGTATCAGTTTAAGTGCCTATGCATTTGGTCTGGTTGATATTCCTGACTATATAAAGATGAACTGGGTAAGTGCATCAGGTATTTATAAAGTGATTATAGATCCTAGGAAAGATTTGAATAATGCGGAGAATTTAACTGAATTTGCAACACAAGTACAATCAGTAGATGATTCTGTTACAGGATTACCTGTCTCTGACTTGGCAGCAGGTAAGGTCATTACTGAAGTTTTTATTCAGGCGTTTTCTACGGCAATTATTGTTATTTTTATAGTTCTATTGGTTATTCTTAAAAGTGTACGCAATACTTTTCTGGTTATTTGGCCATTATTACTAGCTGGTTTGTTGACTGCTGCTGCGAATGTATTACTCAGTAATCCTTTTAACTTTGCTAATATTATTGCCTTGCCTTTATTAATGGGGATGGGGGTCGATAGTGGCATTCATATTATGCATCGACTGAATGCCGGGTTGGGAAGTGAGCATTTATTACAGACAAGTACCGCTCGAGGGGTCTTTTTTAGTTCATTAACGACATTACTTAGCTTTACCAGCTTGGCGTTTACTAACCATCAAGGTATTGCCAGTATGGGGCTGTTATTAGCGATTGGAATCTCTTTTACGCTTATTTGTACTTTGATAGTTTTGCCTGCATTTAGTGCTAAGCGCATTAACCTATAGATTGTTGTAGCTTTTTCTACTAGGGTACGGGGGCACTAGGTAAAGCTATTATTTTGATTCATTTGTAGCTTCTACCTATGGTCATCGGTAAATAATGCAATCCAATTTCCAGCTAATCCTGAACTAGTAGCAGCGTTGTAAGGCTTTGTCGCTGGTTAAATAACAATTCTTATTGCTAAATAAGGCACAAAAATAAACAGCAATATACATAACTTATAGAAGCCCATTCCAGAATAATGAATCGTATCGAACTTGGCTTCTGATAAGGTAAAGCATTTACTATGTAGCTTATATAGCCAATTATAAGCGAATGAAAATAACATAAACCATAAGAGTAGTATCGAGAAATTAATAACTGAGCACCAAGCAAGTACGTCACGGATGAGTTCAATAGTCATAATGTTCCTGTTGTAAATGGCATGAGATTAAATGCCCACGCCTCAAAGGCGTGGGTAAATTAACATGCCTTAAATTAAAACTGCGAGGCAATTTGTGCTTGGATTTTTTCTGCCATCCCTTTACTGTTTTCAGCATCGCGAATAGGGCGACCAACGACAATATAATCCGCACCATTTTGGAAGGCTTGTTCGACACTAACTACGCGTTTTTGGTCATCATCAACACGATTATCTACAGGGCGGACGCCTGGAGTGATAACCAATAATTTGTGATCCAAGTTTTCACGCAATAGTGGCACTTCTAGGCCAGAAGAAACGATACCATCGCAACCTATGTTTAGTGCGCGTTTAGCCCGAGATAAAACTAATTGCTGAACATCACACTGAAAGCCTAAGTCATCTAAATCGCCACGGTCTAAACTAGTTAATGCAGTGACCGCTAAGACTTTTAAATCACCTTTCTCTTTTGCTGCCGCTTGCATAATTGAATCATTTCCATGAATCGTTGCCATATCAACACCTTTACTACTAAGTGCTTTAATTGCTCGGCCTACGGTAGCGGGAATATCAAAAAATTTTAAATCGACGAATATTTTTTTATTTTTAGATTTCAGCCATTCAATAAATGCAAAATAGTCGCCCGACATGAAAATTTCCATACCGACTTTATAAAAAACCACCGAGTCGCCTAGCTCCTCAACCATTGCTTGTGCTTCAGGTATGCTCGGAAAATCGAGCGCCATAATCAGTCTTTCGTTACTTGGTATGGGTTTAGTTGAAATGAATTTTTGAGTCATAATCACTGTTTTTATAGGGGGTTATAAAGGGTATTTAATGTAGGTATTTTTCAGGAAATAAAGCTGCCTGTAAAGTGACATTTTTCAAGCGCTAGGGATTAATGCAAGTGCTTTATCCAAGTCACCTTTTGAATTATAAAAATGCGCAGAAAAACGAATGCCGCCGCCTCGCATAGCACAAATAACATGGCTAGCTTGTAAATGGTTATATAAGGTTTCGTTGGCTATGGTTTTATGTTTAAAAACAACAATGCCAGATTGTAATTTTGCATTTTGTTGGGTCAATAGCTCTAAATCAGGACGACTTTGAATGGCGTTCATTAAATATTGCGCATTAGCCAATATGTTTTGCTCAATTTTGGGCATACTTATTTCGAGTAATAAAGATAAGCTGGCAGATAATGCATGTATGCCAAGCATATTAGGGCTGCCGCATTCAAAGCGTTGCGCTGTGGGGTGGATTGTCCAGGGCTTATTTTCATAGTTATGGATATTTTCCATCATATGCCAGCCATATTGGGTTAGCTTTAGTTTTTCTCTGGCTGCGGCTGAACTATAAAAAACACCTAAACCTTCTGGGCCAAACATCCATTTATGGCCGTCAGCCATAATATAGTCAGCCTGACACTTCTGTACATCAAATTGCACCGCACCTAAACTTTGGATGGCATCTATACAGAATAAAATATTTCGGTCTTTGCAAAATTGGCCGATTTTATCAATATCTAAACGCAGGCCGCTAGCAAACTGTATGGAGCTAATCGTAATTAACCGTGTGTGTTGATCGACTAAAGCAAACAATGCATCTTCTGGGGATTCTCCGTTGGTTAAATCAGCTTCACGAAATTCTACGCCTTGAGAGGCTAAGGATTGCCAAACGATACGGTTAGATGGGAATTCCTCATTACTGGAAACAATATTGTCATCTGCTTGCCAGTCTAAGCCATAAGCAACAAAAGATAAGGCTTCAGAGGTATTTTTGACTAAAGCAATATCATCTTTACTTGGCGCATTAAGTAAAGTTTGTAATTGTTGGCGTAATTCGGTTTCTTTTTTTAGCCAATCTAAGTAAAAAGAAGATCCATATTGGGTGTTTTGTTCAGCAAAATTTTTGACTGCTAAGCTGGTTCGTTTTGGCCAAGGTGCAACGGCTGCATGATTTAGGTGTATGAGTTCGGGAGATAAGGGGAATTCTGGATGATTCATGAGTGTTATATTTTAGGTGATCGCGGTGAATATCATATAGCGAATCTATTGAGCATTCAAAAAATACGACTAAAAACCTTAAAGCTAGAGATTTAAATATTTCAGCCTGTGAGATAGAACGCATATTTTATAAATAAACTAGGATTATACTTAGCTTGAACTACACTTCATTAAACTGAATGAGGAAGATATAGATGCCAGAAAGTTATTCGTTAGTTATAAGTGATACTGTACGCACTTTGAGTTTTTCGGATTACAGTTTTAACGAGCCTGTTTTTTTACTGGAAAATAATACGCAACTTCATTTTCATGGCGCTAATGATGAAATCTTAAAAGATTTGGTTTATACCATTATAAAGCAACCTAGAAATTTACTTACCCATTTGCAACGTATCACACTTTGTTACGAGAAAAATAATGAAACTCAATTGTCTGCGGCCTTGATGGATTTATTTGTTGTTTTAGAGGAGGCTGGTGATGCTATTAAGCAGAGGATGTTAGTTGGAGCGAGAAACCATTTATCTATACCTCTATTTGAACAATTACAGGCTTATCTAAATGCTTCTCAATTAATTCAAGGTAATGTTTATACTGTTTTAACACGAGGCTTGGAGTCTAGGAAGGATTTAGTCTTAGTGCAGCAGAATGATGCAGTTAGTAGTGTAAAACATGATCCATTACAAATTGCCCGAGAGTATATTGAGTACAGTCAGCTAGAGGAAGCAGTTAAAGTGTTAGAGTCGGCTATATTAGAAATGCCACAGCGCAGTGAAATTCATACTGATCTCATTGAGTTGTATCAATCTACTAATGACCGAGATGGCTTTAACAAGATGCAACTTGCTTTGGCAAAAATTAACCATCCTATGCAAGCGCAATGGGATGTTCTAAATACTTACTTCAATCAATAAAATGAAATGAAAAGTAAACCGACTGATCTTTTGGCTGTTTCGCTTTATGGGATGGATGGCCGAACGCATAAAACAATGACTCTGTTTATTCAAGGGCCGTGTAAAGGTGTAGCGAAAATCGTTGAAGAGCATGAAGCAGAAGTGGATATTATTGATGCGGACGCAATAGATGCTAGAGTTACTTTAGATCATTGTTTAGCACGCAAGCCTTTAAGGCCGATTATTGTTTTATCCTTAGAAAAACTAAAGATAGAGCATACAATTTTTGTCGAAAAGCCAGCTAAAACTGAAACTATGCTCGCGGCCTTTAATGAAGCGAAAGATACCTTAAAAGGGAAAAAGAAAACACCCATTAAGTTAATAAAACCTGAAGAGCCTATTCGTGCAGAAGTAAAGGTTGAGACAGCTAAAGTTAGTAAGCTTAAGCCCTCTAAAGAAAAACAAGCTCCCTTTGAATTAGCCACAGAGAAAAAAGTTTTCAGTAACCCTTTGGAGCAGAAGAAAACTGCAAAACATAAAGCTGCCATGATGATTAATGAGCAGAATTTTTCCAGTTTTATTGGCATAGTGAAGGGAGTTAATTTTAATGACCCAGAACAGTGGCGTAACGCAAGGTATCACACAAAGCAATATTATCAGGGCTATGTACAGTCATCGATTCAAGTTGCTTATGAAAAAGGGCAAGTTATTAAGCTTAATTCGGGCTGGAAGCCATTAATTATCTTGCCGCACAGTCATGAGCTTTGGTTGGATGCTGATGATAAACAATTACGTGCATTTGCGGGTGTTGAGGTCAGTTCTATACCTGTTTCTGATGTCAAGGTTATGACTTTATCCAAAGTTAATCCAAAAGAAGAAGGTTTTTCAACAGAATTGGATAAATTTCAGGAAATGAATGCTTTTGTTTGGAAATTAGCCTGTTGGACCTCAAAAGGGCGTTATCCTGCTGTATTGAGCATATCTGAACCGATTTACCTTAAGCAATGGCCTAATTTTACACGCTTAGTGATTACGCCACATGCGATGCGCATAGCGGCCTTACTTGTTGTCGGGCCTAGATCGATGCTGGATATTATTAAAGTGCTTAAAGTCAAACCTCAATATGTTTTTATTTTTGTTAGTGCTGCCTATGCGATTGGTATTCTAGGGCAGTCTAAGCGACAGGCAGATCAAATTATTACGGCTGAAGTACCAGCAATAAAATCAGTACAGAAGAAAAGTATTTTTAGTCGTATTTTAAATAAGCTTCGGGGCACTGACAAAACATGAGTCAATATAAAATAATTTTTACTGGCCCCGTTGGTGCGGGAAAAACTACAGCAATTGGCTCTCTCAGTGATGTGCCGCTAATGAAAACAGATGAAGCTGCTAGTGATATGACCAAGGAAAGAAAGGCTGAAACGACGGTTGCTATGGATTATGGCATTATGAATATAAATGAAGGCGAGAAAATTCACTTATATGGCACGCCAGGTCAGGAACGGTTTGATTTTATGTGGGATATTTTAACAGTTGGCGGTATTGGTTTGGTTTTATTGTTAGACAATTCACGCGCTGACCCCTTTAAAGATTTGCAGTTTTTTTTAAAGTCCTTTGCTGGCTTTATTCAAGAAACAGGAGTTGCAATTGGTGTAACTCAAATGGATGTCAGTACGCGACCGACTATTGATGATTACCATCGGCAATTAAAGGAACTTGATATGAGCATCCCGGTATTTTCTGTTGATGCACGAGAAAAAAAGGATGTATCAATATTAGTACAAGCTTTAATGTTTTCTTTAGATCCCGGCATAGATGAGGAGTAGTTTAATGAGTGATGCTAAATTGGCGGAGGATTTATATATCTATTTGACGCCCGCAGGCTGCTATTACGCAGTTTCTGCAGTAGAAGAGGATTCAGTTAGAAAATTTTTGCGCAATTTATTAGCGCAAACGAAATCGCCAAAATTAGAGATGTCCAGTTTACAGCTGTTAATGAAAAATGATGAACCTGAAAAATGTATTGCATTATTGCAGCGTTGTCAGCAGCTAGGCTGGGTACAAGGCATTAAAGAGGAACGTGCCGTTCCTACAGGTGCATTAGAAGACTTATTACCCGAGTTATTAAGTAAAATTTCAGAAGAAGGCAAGGTTCTATTAGCTGATGATCAAGGATTTTATTTGGCTTGTAATGGCTATGCACATGAAGTTGCAGAAGAAATTTCAGCCCTAAGTGCCGAAATTTCCGTGGTTCATGCCCGACGCACTGGACTATTAATGAAAAATTTAGGTTTAAATAGTCATGCTTGGGCAGTTATTAATGCATCAGGTAACAGCCAGTTAGGTTTTTGGCCTTTATTTATAGGTGAGACACGTTTTGTTATTGCCATTTCAGGCGTGCCACATTTTAATCAGTCTGAATTTATCAGTTTGGTTTGGTTATTAAGTGTTCGTTATGCCAAAAACAAATAATCTATTATTTAAAAAAAGGAAAGGAGAAAGTTATGCGTGAAGAAATGTTAACTTCTACATTAAATGAGTTGAATGGAACTTCTGCTGATATTGAAGCGTCGGGTATTATTTCTACCGATGGTTTGATGATGGCCTCGGTATTACCGGCTAATTTAGATGAGGATAGAGTAGGTGCGATGAGTGCGGCTATGTTGTCTTTAGGTGATAGAACAGCACAAGAGTTAGCTCGTGGAACCTTAGAGCAAGTACTTATTAAGGGTGATAAAGGCTATGTTTTAATGACTTACGCAGGTGATGAGGCGGTATTAACGGTACTTGCTAAATCGAATGCAAAATTAGGTTTAATTTTTCTGGATGTTAAACGTGCAGCGGAAAATATTTCTGAATTATTAAGTTAAAAAATAAGTGGGCTGGTTTACAGCATCGCTCTTTTTATCAATATAAAATAAGGAATAAATTATGTTGCATGATATGAAAGCAGAAGATATTGTCGGCGACTTTACCGAAGTCACGCTTGAGCTGTATGGTGGATTGAGTAGGAAAATTTTATATACTGAAATTGAAATACCTTACCCTGATGGTAAACTTATTGTATCGACAACAGATACCAAAGGAGTTATCACTCATGTTAACCGCTCATTTGTAGAGATGTCGGGGTATGAGGAGGATGAGTTAATTGGTGCTCCGCATTCAATTTTGAGGCACCCCGATATGCCGCCGGCCGCTTTTAAAGATTTATGGGATACGGTCAATAAAGGTGTGAAGTGGCAGGGTTTTGTTAAGAACTTACGCAAAGATGGTGGCTATTATTGGGTAAAAGCGACTGTTATTCCAAATGTCAGAAATGGTGAGGTAATGGGCTACACATCAGTGCGTCGTAAGCCATCCAAAACCAAAGTGGAAGAGTGTATAAAGCTCTACCCTACTTTATTTTAAAGACGGAGAATTTATGTCTTATCAATTTACGGTTAGCCCCGATTTTACGCCAGATCACCTTTCTGGCTGGTATATTTTCAATACTTGGCTACAAAAACAAACAGACAACGCGATTCATTTGGAGATGTACAATGATTTTCATGATCAACGTGCGGCCATTCAACAAAATAACGTCGACTTGATTTATGCTAATCCTTTTGATGCCGCGATGCTGGTGCGTGAAAAAGGGTTTAAGCCTTTAGTCAGGCCCCTGGGTATTTCTGATGAAGCGATTGTTGCCGTAAATGCAGATAATCACGTTGAAGATGTCGCTCATTTAAGTACTGGTATTAAAGTTGCAGTAACAGAAGACCCGGATGTACATATGATGGGTATGATTATGTTAGAGCCAGGCGATTTAGACGCAAGCAATGTCGAAATGCTGCATTGCGATACTTATGTTTTAGTGGCTAAGCAGTTACTTAAAAAGGATGCAGATGTAGGGATCTTTCTAGCTGAAGCTTACGATGACTTATCTAATATGATTAAAAAGCAATTACGCATATTAGTACGCAGCCAAATCAGTGTTATTCATCACTCTCTGATGATTGGTCCAAGGTTATTGGATCAGCGTGAGCATATACAAAACACCTTAGTTCAAATGGCGGATGATGAAAAAGGTAAAGGCGTATTAGAGAGCTTAGGTTTTACAGAGTGGCAAATGGTTGATGATGAGGAAATGGAATTTATGATTGATTTGATGGATACGTTGACAATGTAATGGAATTTAAAGATAAATTAGTTGTAGCAGTTTCATCGAGAGCTTTATTTAATCTTGACGAATCACATCATATTTTTGAAACAGAAGGTAAAGATGCTTATTGTGCTTATCAAGTAGCGCATGAGGATAATATTTTAGAACCAGGCTTTGGTTATGATTTGGTTAAGAAGCTTTTAGCTATTAATGCCTTAACAGATCTAGACAGCCCTTTAGTCGAGGTTATTTTACTATCTCAAAACTCAGCGGATACGGGCTTGCGAATTTTTAATTCGATTAATCACTATGAGCTTGATATTACTCGTGCAGCATTTACCAGCGGTGCTACACCTTTTGGTTATATTCCGGCCTTTGGCGCGCATTTGTTTTTATCGGCTAATGCCCAAGATGTCACTAATGCTTTGGCGGCAGGTTATGCCGCAGCGACTATCTTATCCGGTGTACAGCACCCATCTAAGTGTGAACAGTTACGTATTGCTTTTGATGGTGACGCAGTGCTTTTTTCTGATCAATCTGAGCGTATTTATCAGCAGCAAGGATTAGCGGCTTTTGCTGAAAATGAAAAAAACTCGGCGCGCATCCCATTAACAGATGGTCCTTTTAAAGGTTTTCTAGCGGCATTACATTGTATACAGTCTCAATTCCCAGCAGATCAGTCGCCTATACGCACAGCACTAGTTACCGCGCGGTCAGCGCCAGCTCATGAACGAGTGGTACGTACTTTACGGCAATGGAATATTCGTATTGATGAGGCTTTATTTTTAGGAGGAATGACAAAGCAGGCATTTTTAACTGCCTTTGGTGCAGATATATTTTTTGATGACCAAAAAAGTCATTGTGAAGCTGCAGCTCAGCATATTTCTACTGCGCATGTGCCGCATGGTATCTCTAATCAGGTTGCGCCTGAATCTGGTACATCATAAAGTTTTCTGTGCTTTCATAAAGCCTAGTAAGGATAAAAGCTTGCTGGTTTAGTTCGATGGTTGATGCCGTGGAGTACTTATTAGGAGCAACTAGTAACAAGGTCTCATTGTTGGGTATTTTACAAGTGATCGCTTTTTGTATCTGGCTTTGATTTATTACGGTTGTTGCTTTAAGTTCTGAACTGATTTTTTCGACCAGTAACTGATAGCTTTGTTTTTCATTTTTGAGTTGAGAGATAAGTCTAATAACACCTAATTGAAGTTTATTCTCGCCATCAATAATAATGATATCTTCTGCCGTACCTGAGAAAGAGTTGAGCTTAACTAACAAAAAGTCTGAGTCTAAATCCTCTTTAACCTGCGCGATATGAGTGGTGTTTGTCAGTGCTTTGTTATTTTTCCAAATATCTGCAGCGGATACTTTTTCTAGTTTTTTCTCATAGTCAAAAGGTTGTAACTCTAATTTATCTGCAAGCGATAAAAGGTGTTCTGATGTTTTTCGTATTTTTCTAGTGCGTTTGTGTTGTTCAATTAGTTCGTAGACAGCGCTGATGCCATAGGCAATTTTCTGGCGGGCACCCCTTTCTTTGCTAATATTAGGAATTAATCTCCTGTATGTTGTTAGTTTCGTGGAAATAGCGGAAAAACTTTCTGCTTGTAGAGTAGGGCGTAATAATTGATTGTCTAAGTATAGCGTGCTAAATTCTGTATCAATACTGGGCCTAATGATTTTTGCAGGGCTTGGTTGACTGTAATCCCAACTATGCGTGCAAGTCTCAGTGTACTGGTTGTTGAGTTTTAACTGCTCACTATATTGGTTCAGTACGGTATGCAGGCGCAATATTTCATTCTGCTTTAAATAATAGGGCTTACATAGATTAAACAACAGGACGGTTTTAATGTTTTTGCTAATGGTGTCTTGTTGGTTGAAAAAAGATGTGGAATCATTATTTAGCAATTCAAGTAAGGCTTTATCACTTGAAAGTTGATACATTTGTCCAACGATTTTCCATATTTCTTGTGATGGACGCTCATAAATTAAAGCACTTTGTGTTAAACATAAATCACAAATTTTTATACATCGGTTAATGTATAAAGCTATATGATTATTTTCAGTATTTAGAGTCAGTTGGTAATGTAAGAAAGCTAAATAGCGTAATGAATTGATACTAAGGCGTGCTATTTTGCGTTTTTTCGCATCCAAGCTATCGTCTGCTGTACAAAATAAAGGCTGTAAATCTGTACATAACTGAACCGTGATAGGTGTTAGTGCATCTAACAGTATTGGCAAGTGATGTTGGTATTGAACGGGAGATTTGTTCAGCGTTTTAAGAACGGCATAAATATCATTCGCTGTTTGCACGGCTTGTTTTAAGTTAAGCGAATCTAGCCATTGAGAAATAGCGGTTGCATCTATTGAGAATGGAAGAGCGTGTGTATTTCCCATGTGTTTTATTAGCTTAATTAGTTACTTTTCTTGAGTATTTATATACCTATCTTTGGATGTTATTTTAACGTGTAAAAATATAAATAGTGTGCGTAACCTCAATAATATTGCAAGAAAATATAAATCAGCCGGCTAATTTTGTCGCGCCATTACTGACGCGACAAAGGTCTTGAGGTTTTCTAGTTAATACGTACTGCGATTTCGCCGCCAACACTTGCTTTAACCGCACAGAATTTGAATTCTGGGATCTTAGCAGAAGGATCTAAGGCTTCATTGGTCAGCAAATTGGCACTTGCTTCGTTATAACAGAATGCCATAAAGATAGTGCCTTTTTGTATACCTATATCAGCGCGCGCATAAGCAGATATTTTGCCACGTCGGGATTCAATAGTAATGATTTCTCCCGGTTCTACGCCCATTTTTTGTAAATCTTCTGGGTGTATCGTGACTACCGGATCTGGCTCAATCGCATCTAGTGTTGGTGAATGACGTGTCATGCTACCAGTATGCCAATGCTCAAGCTGACGACCAGTAATGAAGATAATGGGGTACTTTTCATCAGGCATTTCATCGGCATGAATGTAAGAAGCAGGGACAAATTTACCGCGGCCTGAGTCAGTTGGAAAGCCATCGGTAAAGATAACTTGCTCACCTGGATCACCCACATTTTCTAGTGGATAAGTTAAAGAATCTTCATTCTCCAATCTATCCCATGTCATACCTGCAAGACTAGGCATGGCTAGACGCATTTCATTAAATACATCTTCAGGACCTTTATAATCCCAGCCACAGCCTAAACGGTTAGCAATTTCTTGTAAAATCCATAGGTCTTGTTTAGCATCGCCTGGTGGGTTCACTGCTTGACGGCCCATTTGCACGCGGCGGTCAGTATTAGAGAATGTACCGTCTTTTTCGTAGAAAGCAGAAGCAGGTAGGATTACATCAGCAAAACCAGCTGTTTCAGTTAAGAAAATATCTTGAACAACAAAATGTTCTAATTTAGAGAAAGCTTCACGTACATGGTTTTGATTTGGGTCTGACATTGCAGGATTTTCACCTTCAACAAACATACCAAAGATTTCGCCGTCTAAAATCGCATGAATCATTTCTACCGTCGTTAAACCGCGTTTAGGGTCTAATGCCACACCCCATAATTTCTCAAATTTTGCTTGATTTTCAAAGTGTTCAACAGGCGCGTAATCAGGGTAAACCATAGGAATCAAACCTACGTCAGAAGCGCCCTGTACGTTGTTTTGACCTCGTAATGGATGTAAACCTGTACCACGACGACCAATTTGCCCAGTCATTAAAGCTAAGGCAATTAAACAACGCGCATTATCGGTACCATGAATATGTTGTGAAACACCCATACCCCATAAAATCATCGAGCCTTTTGAGGTTGCATACAGTCTTGCCACTTCACGTAACATATCCGCATCAATACCACAGATAGGCGCTACTTTTTCAGGGCTGTAATCTTTCAAATGCTCTTTCATGAACTCGAAATCTTCGGTGTACTGAGCGATGTAGTCATCGTTCTGTAAACCTTCTTCCAAGATCGCATGCATGATGCCGTTTAGCATAGCTACATCGGTATCTGGACGGAACGCTAAGTGATGGGAAGCATATTTAGCGATCGCAGTACGATTTGGATCAATTAAAATAATCTTCGTGCCCGTTGTGGTCGCATTCTTCATAAACGTTGCGCCAACAGGGTGGTTTACTGTTGGGTTAGAACCAATAATAATAACCACTTCTGCTAATTTTACATCTTCAACAGGGTTAGACACCGCACCAGAACCTAAACATTCTAAGAGGGCAACAACTGAAGAGGCGTGACATAAGCGGGTACAATGATCGACGTTATTTGAACCAAAGCCCGTACGGACTAATTTTTGGAATAAATACGCTTCTTCATTACTGCCTTTAGCAGAACCTAAACCAGCGAGCCCTTTTTTACCTTTTTCATCACGGATTTTTTTAAAACCGCTCGCAGCAAAATCTAAAGCCTCATCCCAAGTCGCTTCACGGAATACACTGTCCAAATCATTTGGATCAAGTAATTCAGTGGTTTTTGCTACGCCTTCGCGCCTAATTAAAGGTTTAGTTAAGCGCAGTGGATTGTGGATATAGTTAAAACCGTAACGACCTTTAACACAAAGACGGTATTTATTAGTGTCACCATCACGACCTTCGGTATAAATAATTTTGTCGTCTTTTACATGGTATTTGATTAAACAACCGACACCACAATAAGGGCAGGTTGAATTAACAGTTTTATCTGCTTGCTCAAGGCCAACATTGTTTGCCGGCATTAATGCACCAGTAGGACAAGCTTGCACACATTCGCCGCAAGCAACACAGCTACTTGCCGCCATAGGATCGGCAATATCAAACACGATTTCAGCATGAGCACCACGGTTAGCAAAACCGATTACATCGTTCATTTGCTCTTCACGGCAAGCACGTAAACAGCGGGTACATTGAATACACGCATCCATGTTTACGGCAATAGCGGGATGAGATAGGTCGGCTTCAGGTTGCTCGCGTGATTTAAAACGCGGTTCACCAACTTTTAGTTTTTGTACCCACTGATCTAATTCAGAATCGAGCTTATAAGGCGAACCTATTTGCTCAGGCATATCTGATTTTAGCAGCTCAAGCACCATTTTTTGTGATTTAACAGCACGTTCGCTATTTGCCTGTACGTTCATACCTTCAGTCGGCATACGGCAACAAGAGGGCGCTAAAACACGTTCGCCGTCAATTTCTACAACACAGGCACGGCAATTACCGTCTGAGCGTAAGCCTTCTGTGTAACACAGGTGGGGGATTTCTTTGTTGTGACGTTTTGCTGTCTGCAGGATGGTTTCATCCGCAAACGCAGAAACAGCTTCACCATCGAGAGTGAAGTTGACCATAGGGTTGTTTAAAGTATCTGGATTTGCAGCCATGTCTATTTACCTATTATTTAATCTCTTCAGGGAAGTACTTAATCGCACAGCGTAATGGATTGGGAGCCGCTTGGCCTAAACCACAAATCGAAGCATCAACCATCACTGAAGATAATTCTTCTAGTAAGTCAGTGTCCCAGATTTCTTCTTCCATTAGAGTGGCTGCTTTCGCAGTACCTACACGACAAGGTGTACATTGACCGCATGATTCTTCTTCAAAGAATTTCATGGCATTGATTGCTAATTCTTTAGCGCTATCCTGTTTAGAGAACACCACCACTGCCGCAGAACCGATAAAACAACCGTGTTCGTTGAGTGTATCAAAATCCATCGGAATGTCAGCCATCGATTCAGGCAAAATACCACCCGACGCACCGCCTGGGAAGTAACCGTAGAATTCATGGCCATCTTGCATGCCACCACAGAATTCTGCAATCAATTCACGCATGGTTGTACCCGCTGGTGCTAAATGTACACCTGGCTTATTAACGCGACCTGAGATAGAGAAAGAGCGTAAACCTTTGCGCTCATGACGACCGTGTGAGGTAAACCACTCTGGGCCTTTTTCAACAATATCACGTACCCAGTACACCGATTCCATGTTGTGCTCTAGGGTAGGGCGACCGAATAAACCGACTTCCGCTAAGAATGGCGGACGTAAGCGTGGCATGCCGCGTTTACCCTCAATAGACTCAACCATCGCTGATTCTTCACCGCAGATATAGGCGCCTGCCCCACGACGTAAATGAATGGGTGGCAAACCAGTAATGCTGTTTTCTAAGTTAGCAATTTCTTTTGTTAGGATTTCTCGGCAACCCGCATATTCATCACGTAAATAAATATAAATTTCATCACAACCTACACATAAGGCCGCAATTAACATACCTTCTAAAAAGCGATGTGGGTCTGATTCTAAATAATGACGATCTTTAAACGTACCAGGCTCGCCTTCATCAATATTGACGGCCATTAAACGCGGACCATCAAAGCTTTTAACAATGCGCCATTTACGGCCAGCAGGAAATCCAGCTCCACCTAAACCACGTAGGCCAGAATCTTCCATTTTTTTGATAACGTTTTCGGTATCAATAGAGCCATCTAAAACGCCTTTGAGTGTTTGATAGCCGTTATCTGCAAGGTAGTTATCATGACTAATATAATCTGTAACACTTGCGGTAATTTCTTTTTTCTCAACGGCAGTAAGTACGTTGACCGGTGTTGCTTCATCAATCGGGTTTTGACCAACAACTGCGACTGGAGCATGTTGGCAGCGACCTACGCAAGGTACTTTTTGGACGCGTACCTTATCAGCGTTTAAGCCATTTTCTAGGGCGGTGATTAGGTCATTTGAACCCGCCATAGCACAAGAAAGAGATTCACAAACACGAACGGTTAAAGCAGGAGGAGGTGTTTGACCTTCTTTGACTATATCAAAATGATGATAGAAAGAAGCGACCTCATAAACTTCAGCAGGAGCAAGCTTCATTTCGTGCGCGAGAGCGACGAGGTGCTTAGATGAAATGTGCTGATATTGATCTTGAATTTTATGTAAATGCTCAATCAATAAATCATGTTGACGAGATTCACCCGCTAACAGTGCTTGAACTTCTTCTAGTGCTTTTAGATCAACCGCATGACCTTTGGGGCCTTTGCGTTTCTTTTTAGTGATTTGATCTGGACTTATTGTAATAACTGCCACTCGTATTTCCTCCAGCTCTTTCCGTTTATTGAAGATTGCTAATAAATGCGCGCCAAACTATAGAATTACTATACTTGGCAAATTTAATCCACTTTAACAAAACTGTCATATTGAGTTCAAGTAATCTTTTCTTTAGATGTGTATCATAAAAAATGATACTATCCAGTTTAATATCATTTAACAACTTATATGCACTGAAAATGACCTTGAACCCCCAACATTTATTGACTTTCTCAGTGGTTGCGCGATTAAAAAGTATTACCTTAACTGCGCAGCAGTTACATGTCGGCCAGCCTGCAGTCTCGGGACAGCTAAAGCTTTTACAAGCCTTTATAGGCGAACCTTTATATGAGCGTAAAGGGCATCAAATTGAATTAACCGCTGCTGGAGAAGGATTGTTAAGGTATGCCGATAAAATGGATAGCTGCTATATGCAAGCACATGAATATGTACGCAGTTTGCAACAAATTAGCACTGGCATCTTGCGCATAGGCGCAACGATGACCATTGCCAGTTTTTATTTACCTAAGTATGTCGTCGAATTGCAATCTCAATACGAAGGCGTACAAGTCTTTATGAAAACTTTAGATACCAGTGAAACATTAGATAACCTATATAATCTTGATTTAGGTTTTATTGAAGGTTCTTTGGCTGGAGTAGAATTACCGAGTAATTACCAAGTCATTGCTTGGCAGCAAGATGAAATTGTCTTGGTCATTCCTGATAATCACCCGCTTGCACTAGAGTGCCCAGAGTATGTGCCTTTGGAAGTGTTTACTGAGCATCAAGTGATTTGGCGTGAACCTGGGTCGGGTGCCCGACACGTTGTTGAGGAAGCGTTAATAGGAGCTGATATTAACGCGCCAGTCAATATTGAAGTCACTGGCGTTTCAGCTGTCAAAGAATCAGTTCGCGCAGGTTTAGGTATTGGATTTTCTTCTGCTATGGCCTTAAAAAATGAGGCGGCAGGATTAGCTTCTCGCAGAATAGGCTGTGCCGAAGGACTAACTTGGCAATTAAATATTATTGCTCCTAAGCCAGCTTTGCAATCTCGCGCTATTCAAGCCTTTTTATCTTTTTGCATGGAAGATAAAGGCTAACCACCGGCTTACACTATTTATTATGGAACGATACACTGTGCGTTATTTATTACCGTTATTATTTGCTCTTACAAGCAGTCATGCCATAGCGGCATTTAATATTAAACAAGTGGCTCAAGGTATATATGTTCACCAAGGGCCGATAGAATTACCCGATGTGCATAATCATGATGCTATTGCTAATATTGGCTTTATAGTTGGTAAAAAATGCGTTGCCGTTATCGATAGTGGTGGTAATCCAGAGCAAGGTCGCTTGTTAAAAAAGACTATTCAGAAAATAACGGCTGTTCCCATTTGTTATGTGGTTAACACGCATGTGCATCCTGATCATATTTTTGGTAATAGTGCTTTTCAAAATATCCCTAATATAAAATTTATCGGCCACGAAAAACTCAGTAGAGCCATGGCGGCAAGAGGGTCGTTTTATATTGCACGTTCGATGGAACAAATAGCCGTTAACTTAACAGAAAAGGATATTATTCCGCCGAATATAACGGTAAAAAATACTTTAGAACTTGATTTGGGTGGACGAATACTTGTTTTAAAAGCTTATCCCACAGCGCATACCGATAATGATTTGACCGTATTCGATAGACAAACCAATACTCTGTGGATGGCTGACCTGCTATTTGTCGGACATTTACCAGTATTAGATGGCAGTTTAAAAGGATGGTTAAAAGTAATAGCTGAATTAGAAAAACAGTCATTTGATGTCGTTATCCCTGGCCATGGTTCTATCGATCGTGACTGGCCGGAAAGTGTACAAGCAGAAAAAAATTACTTACAAAAACTGGCCACTGATGTACGTACTAAAATCAAACAAGGCAAGTATTTAGAAGATGTTTTGCAAGATGATGATTCGATATTTAAAGCACAATGGCAACTATTTAATGAGTTCCATAAAAAGAATTTGAGCAGTGCGTTTGCAGAATTGGAATGGGAAGACTAATCGTCTCGGGCTGAAGAGCTGTGAGCTTACGCTATTAAATTAACCTAAAGATATTTCTTTCTGCGGTTTTTATTTTAATGCTTGGTGCAATTATCGCTACTTGGCAAGCAAGAAATGCGGTCAATAAAGAAGTGGATTCGTCTATTAATCTTACCGTGCAATTGATTAAAATGGGAAGTGTACACAATGGGGCAAATACAGCGAATAGTACTCATTGGCTATAAAGCAGTGGCTAATTACAGTACGCAAATAAAGAAAAAGTTAAATGCCTCTAGTGTTGCCGAGTTAGCACATATTGCCGTTTTGTATGGCATGGTTAATCATTAAATGCTTATAAAGATGTATAATGTGCGGCGTTTATTGTTATTAGCGAAAACAGGAATCTTTTATATGAAATTACAAAAAATATTCTGCTTAATTTTAGTGTTTTTACTGCCTACTATGGCATATGCAGCGAAAGATGAAGTTACTTGGAATCAAGTTTTAAAGCAGCAGTTTTTTGCAGGGAAACAGCTTTTAAAGGGTGATGATGTTATTCAACTGAGCACGCCAGTAAGAGCTGAAGACCCTGCTTTGGTGCCGATAAAAGTAACAGCAAGTTTTCCGCAGACTAAAGAAAAATATATTAAGCGTATTTTGTTAGTGATTGATAAAAACCCATTCCCTTTTGTCGGTGAATTTGAATTTACACCCGATAGTGGAAAGGCAGATATTGCCATGCGGGTTCGAGTGAATACTTACAGTTATATTCGTGCGATTGCTGAAATGAATACCGGCGAACATTATATGGTTAAAAAGTTTGTGAAAGCGAGTGGTGGCTGTTCCGCGCCGATTGGCGCAGATTATGATGCGGCTATGGCACGTTTAGGGAAAATGAAATTTAGACTTGATAAGAAAGCCCAAGATGGTAAGCCAACCATGGCGCAATTACTCATTAGCCATCCTAATATTACGGGTATGCAAATGGATCAGGTGACACGATTTAAGCGTCGGGCACATTTTATTAAACAGATAAAAGTCACGTTTAATGATAAGCCAATTCTAACGGCTAAAACGGATATTGCGATTAGTTCTGATCCAAATTTTCGTTTTTATTTTGTACCAACAGAGCAAGGCGAGTTAAAAGCAGAATTTACCGATACTTCTTGTGAAAGCCCAGTTAGTCGAGATGTTTGTGAAGTGGGGCGGTCTTATACTCAAACGTATAGGGTGACTCCTTAATAGTTGCGTATTCCTACGCTGTCAACCTTGGACTGATAGTCCGCGACAGGCGGCAGGGACTGTTGTCTGTCCGAAGTGCGCTAGGGAGATTATTGTTTATTCTGACTGCTGTCAAGTCATAGGGAGAGCTTAACTATGCGAGTTTTATGCATAGTTAAGGTTGACGGAGGACGAACCGAAGCGAATCAATTTTTGCGATAGGAGTCCTAAAATCTATCATTTGGCACGCTGTGGCGCGCCAAGAGAACTGAAAACTTACTTTAATATGAAGGAGGAAGAAGCGGCTCGATGCCTTCAAATTCGGCACTAGGGTGATGTTTAACAATGATTTGGCTAATTTCACCGATCTGTTCTTTAGCCATATCGACCATTACTAGCAACTCACCTTCTTCAATAGCGTCTTCATATTTCTTAACCTTTGAGTTTCCTACTTGCAGGCCAGCCAATCCACTCATCATAGCGCCGATTGTCGCCCCATAGAATAAAACCCCCAATATCGGCCCTCCCGCAATAGCAAACCCCGCAAAGCGTAGCCCAACGAGACCTGCCAGCAACCCGGTTGTTGCACCTAAGGCCGCACCTCGTTCTACAGCAGCTATAAAGTCAGTTTTCTGAAATGTACTTGCTTCGGGTAAATCTTCCAGCGGTGTATCCCTTTTTGCCAGTACATGCATGCATCGATCTTCTATACCCTTTGTACGTAATTCATTAACGATTTTATGAGTAACTTCGATATTTGGGGCTAAAAAATAAATTCTTCTCATGACATACTCCAATAATATTAACAAATTGAAAATAAGATTACTCTTATATTTTTTTCTTCTTCACTCACTTTCTTTGATCTATCAGCCGCCCATTTGATATACAGATTAACTCATTAAGTAAAAATGGCTGCCAAGCTTCTTCTGTTATTGGGATGCTAGCGCATAATATAACCTGCTGGTCTACTTTTGCACCTGGCTGAACCTGAATTCCTGGTGCAACAATATCTGTTTGAGCTTCTTTGCATTGCCGAGATAGTCTCCATAAACCTGGTTCCCTTTCTTTACCTCCTTCAGCAGAATATCTACGACGACTAGCAAAAGCATAGATCCGGCTGCCAACTGCATAAAGGAAATTACAAGGCCCTAATTCAGAGAGTTCACATCCAAATGTATGAATGCTATCCATGATATTTAAGTTATTTGTTTTTGCAACAATTAAACGTTCAAGTAGAACGCAAAATGCCAGCTCAGCATCGGTAGTACCCATAACTTGAAAACGCTTAGTTTCCCCAAATAACTTAAAAATATCTGGAGTATCACCATTAAACATGAATAAATGATTCTGTCCTTGCCATTCACGACTAAATGGGTGTGTATTTGCCAAACGGATATCACCTACTGTGCAGTGCCTAACATGCGAAAGAACCATATTTCCGTTAATGCCTTCATGAGCCAGAAATCGAGCTAAAAAAGACTGTTGGGCACTAATGGGTTCACGGTAAATATAAGCATCATTTCCTTCTAGGCTTGCAAGTCCCCAGCCATCAATATTACGACTACCTGCTTGCGCAACAAATTGGGCTAAAGATAGTTTAATATGGCATGGGTATTTAGCACTTAAAGCAAATAATTCACACATAATTAATGCCTACTTATATAGGAATTACACTAAGGAGCTTAATCTCATACGTTTTATTTAGCCATTGTTTCTTCAGCGGGTAATTTTATCGCTTGTAATTTTTTTCTTTGTTCAAGTGTTAAAGTTGCATCTATATTTTTACGTATAATTATCTCTGCTTCAACCAGAGCATCAAAATCATCTGTATGCGCTCTATTTGCTTTACGTATTGAATCTACAGTTGCGCCGGGGTTGCGTAACTCTTTTAATGCTTTCGTCATACTTTTACGCGGATTACCCAGCAATTCTTTACGAGCCTTTTTGTGATTCATCTGTATACGCATGATCTTACCAAGTTGCTCATCAGTGAGGTTCAAAACTTCAGCTTGTTCCAGCACGATAGTGCTATAACTTTTTGCTTTTTGTTTCATACCTTTTTGTTTCATTTCTTTCTTATCTTGTTTGTTCTCTTTTTGACTTTGTTTATTTATTTTTGTGCTTTGTCTTCTCTCTGATTTCTGCTGTTGTATATCTTGCTCTTTATCAGTATAGGGTTTGTATTCAGCGCTAGCTATGCTGTTACCAAGGAATAGCATAGTAAAAAGAATGCTGGATATTTTTAGTTTTGTTAATTTCATTTTTTTCTCCAATAAATATAAAGAACCCCGACAAAAGTTAAAGGCTTGATTTGGCGAGGGCATAATCGTTATTTATCAATAAAAACTTCATTTACAGCAATAATTTTAGAAGTGATTAAATCTTTATCCTCGGGTTTTGGGAATTTCTTTTTCATCGCTGGTAATAGCAGGTCGTAATAGGCCACTGCTCTTAGTTTGATGATTTTTCCTCTAGGTAAAGAATAATTCAATTTTCTAGTTTCATGAGGTTTTAGGCGTGTATCACCTAATACTTGTGTTGCTTTTGGAGGAGGTGCAGGGTTACCTTCTGAATCTCCTAAGCTATACATAAGCATTGCTTTCTTATCATCTTTAGCGGGGTGTGATTGACTGCTTTTCCAAATTTCCTGTCCTTGTTTATCATACCCTGTCAATTTGACATAAACATTCCTAAACGGGGCTCCAGTTGGAAAGTTATGAGGCAGTTGGTTGGCCAGTTTAATAGTCACTTCAAGTGTTTTGTTTTTCTTGACAGTAGCCATGGTCATTAATAAGCCTTTACTCACCATTTTGGCTGAATGCCCACCTAATAAACTATGGTCAGCTTTACCATTAATAACTGGCATGTGGCAGCTTAAACAGTTATTTGAGCCTTCTGATGTAGCGATTTCATCACCTGTTTGACAGAGTGCTACTTTATTAGAATTTTTTCGCTGGTCATGGCAACCCATACAAACGGCGTTAGTCTTAAAAACGTCAGGGTTTGAAGTGTTTTTAAATATTGGATGCTGCCAATCAGGAGCTGTATTATTGGTTCCAGGACCTTGTAATGATGATTCTGAAAATTCATATGCTTGCATTCCTAATCTCAGTTTACCTTCAGATGTTTTAGTCCCTTTAAAACGACTTATTGTATGGCAGGCAACGCAATTTATACCTTCTTTATAAACTTGCATAGCAGTAAGGTTAGTTTTGCCATCTTTAGCGGCAGCAGGGGCATGGCATTGTAAACAAACTGGATATTTACCTTTTTGCGTAATCCCTTCTTGTGTCGGATCACCAATAACCGCCTGATAAAATTTACCGTGAATGGGGTCTTTCAGTGCTGTGCTGTTTGCATGCATAGAGCCTTTCCATTGGGAGTAAATCTCTTCATGACAAGTTTTACACTCTTTAGCTGATGCATGCTTTAGAGGCTCATTGACCTTAGACCAAGCAGATTGAATAGAGAAGCTGAAAAATATCAGGATAATTAATGTATAAAATGCGGAAGTCTGATTTGTATTTAACATGAAGGCTCCATCTAATTAATATGCTTGCGAGAGAACAAGGGGCTAATGAATGTGGCTAGCCACATATTACTAAATTTTAATATACTAAGATTCCTTGCTTTTTGCAAAGCTTTAGCTATAAAAAGTTTGGCTAGTGTGCTATTTAAGTTATTTTTCTTGCTGTATATCATCAAACTGCATCCGAACCTCTTCCTTGTGTTGTCGGTATAATTTAGCATCGCCATAATCCAGAAAATGTTGGTATCGACTGTGTAAGGTACTAATATGTCGTGCATGTTTGATAGGGCACCAGTATTGTTCGGTACGAGCTGCTACTTCCTGTATATAGGCAATAATGCCGTTAAAATAACTACAATAAGCACAGTTAATTTTTTCTATAATATTCAGGTAGTTTAAATACTGCCGATCAAAAACAATATAGTCAGCACGTTTAACTTTGGGAATACCATAGATTGGAAAGCAGGTCGCCTGATACAGGGTAACGCTAATATCTAGTAATACAGTAGGGATTAATACGACCCAGATAACTGGTGCGCTAAGTATGTTTTTGAGAGAAGAAGATCTCAGATAGTCAAATAACTGCTGTGCATAAATTTTATGCTGCTGGATGACTTGCTTTTCAAATAAAATACGTCTTTGTTGTATCTCGTAAGCAAAGGCTCTTTGCTGATTTTGAATTTCTTCAATGAGTTCTTGTTCCAGAGCTTTAATTTTTCTGAGTAAATCATCAACTTTTGTGGCCATAATTAACGCCTTATAGAATGTAACTGTTTACTTTAAAGACTACGGACAATGCTTTCGACTTATATACTGCGCTGGTTATATTTCTTGTTGTTTCAACACAATATCTCCTTCGGCAATACCTAAGTCTCGAGCAATCACATTGCATTTGGCCTGAAGCAGAAAGAATATGGGAGCAGAACTATTACTTAGGCTTTCATAGTTAGCCTGACCCTTGGCGATAATCAGGTCTGCTTGGTCAAAGCGTTGACGAAATGCCTCTGAACAGTTCTCAAATAGGGTGCCAGGGGCAGTTGAACCATTGTCAATGATAGTTGCTACCTGGTCGATACCGGCAGCAACTGCATCTTCATAGGTTGCGTCATTTATGATCGGTCCGGATTTAACCACATAAGTGACAGAACAAACAAGACTTTCAATGAGCACTCGATCAAATACTGTCTCACCCGCATTGTCTGCAATATAGAGAACAGACAGGTTCTGTGCTAAAGCGCTACGTAATTCGGCTAAATTGTTAATGGCAAAGTCTTGCGTTAGAACACGTTTCAATGTTGCATCCAAATCATAACTATCCGCAACGCCAAGATCTATGATATTACCTGCAATAGCAATACGTACGGCCATTTCAAGTGGATCTGATGCAGCGCCGACTTTTTTCTTCAATTCTGGGTAGAGTGCCAGTGCCTGTTGAGTTGATTGATCCTTGTCATTTCTATAGGGGTCAAGATTGCTAGTCAGCTGTTGGACACATTGATGAATTCGATAGGCTAATTGCGGTGGGGTTGAGCTGGTAGGAAAAACACTTAGTTCTTCCATCGTCTTAAGCAATATAATGTGTTGCTGATTATCAGAAGCACCAGAGCGACGTGCGGCACTCAATGCCTGTCGAAGTAAACAAGGGTAGCAGTCAAGATAGGTTTTCATATGATTTTTCACTCATGTGCAATTATTTTTTCAGTAAAAAGATAATCTTTTAGCTCCTTACTAAAAGCCGTATCTTTACGACGAATCCATTCAAGAACCATTGCTGCATGTTCTTTTTCTTCATCTCTGTTATGAGCAAGAATAGCCTTTAACTCTTTATCTTTGCAGGCGTCTACCCTTTGGTTGTACCAATCCACAGCTTCCAACTCTTCCATCAATGATGTAATCGCCCGATGCATATCTCTCGTTTCATCTGAGAGTTCGTCAATTGGTTCATGATAACCTTCATTTGCCATGTTTTTTTCCTTTCGTTGTCTGCAAATTATATTCTTACCTAAACCTAACTATCGTTTTCACTTGTGTTGTTGGTCTTTAGTCCTTTTATAACCACAAAAGACCCTGTTCCAAAACCACTTTCAAGACGATGAGTCTCATTCCCAGAAAAGATAGTTTGCCGAGTATCAAAGCTTACAAACCCAGCCTCACTTAAACAAGCTAAAACTTCCTCAGTAGAGAAAAATTCAGCAATATTGTAAAAACGACTTTTGTCTTTGTTTGCTCTATAGATTTTGCCTAATTCACTGTCTTTATCAATAAACCCAATAACAATAAAACCATCTTTTTTTAATACGCGGAATGCTTCTTGAAAGGATTTTTTAAGATCATCAACAAAACATATTGTGGTCACCATTAACACAAAACCAAAGGTACTACTCGCAATAGGTAAATCCTCAGCAACACCTAGAAGTACATTAATGCCTAATTTTCTCGCTTTATCCGCCATTTTCTGTGAAGGTTCAACGCCAGTTTTAACCCCCAAAGGAATAGCGAACTTACCTGACCCAACCCCAACTTCCAAGCCGTTACTGTTAGTAGGAATAAAACAACTTAGGGCTCTGAGTTCTGCTACATACTGGTCATTATTTCTTATAAACCAGTCATCGTATTCTTCGCTAAAGTCTTCAAACGGTGCAATTTTAGCCATTTATTTTCTCCATGGATTTATACTTAGCTAAACGATCATTTTTTCTGCTGTATAAAAACTGAAATCAAAAATAATAACGCACTGGTAATAATAATTAACGGGCCGGCTGGAATATCTAAAATAGCATAAGCGATAACACCTAGAATACAGGCAAGACTTCCTGAAATAGTACTGATAATTGTGTATTGCGCTAAATTATTACTGATATTCCTGGCTGTACAGGCGGGTATGGCTAATAGTGCAGCAGTCATCAATCCTCCGACGATACGCACCCCCAATGCGACGGTTACTGCGATGCAAATCAAATATAAAGCATTATTGAGTTTAAGGTTACTCCCACTTGTTTGTGCTAAATCACTGGATATACTAGCGAGTACCATGCTGGAATAAATCTTTTTTACCGTGAAAAACAATAGTATTGAAATAATGACTGTGACTAGAACAGTCATTGGCATTATCTGGGATACATCACCCAGTAAAGCAATATCAATTTCTTCTTTAGGCAGGAAAAGAAAAGCTGTCGCCAGAGAAGAAGAAAAAACCACTGCCGTTAGTGCCTCTAAGTGTAAGCGGGTTTTTAGTTCTAATAGCCATATAAGCAAGACACCAAAAGCCAGAAACAAAGTAGCACCGAGTGACACATCAAAATCATACAATAGTGCCAAAGCAACTCCCGGCAAAGTTAGATGACCCAATGCTCCGCCCATCAATGCCATCCGTTTAGACAGCATCAAAGACCCTAAATAACCGGCAATGGCTCCAACCGTTCCGCTTAAGATCAATGCAAGTAAAATTTCTGTGCTCATGACTTTCACCTGTGCTGATGTTTGTAAAACTTTATACCAGTACCGTAAAGCTTTTTCAATTGTTCAGGCGTTAATACCTCGTCCGGTTTACCCATACACATTTGTTGCTTGTTCAAACAGATAACCTGAGTTGCGTATTCCCAAACAATATTCAGGTCATGGGTAACGAGTATAATGGTCAAATTCTGATTTTCCCAGAATTTATGTAGCAAACTATAAATAGTTTCTTCACCCCCAATATCAATGCCTGAAGTCGGTTCATCCAGAATCAATACATCTGGATTATCAAGTAACGCCCAGCCAATCAACATGCGTTGAAACTGCCCAGTTGAAAGTTCGCCGAACTGATGACTTAAAATATTTTCATCAAGTCCAATTCCTGTTATCATCGACTTGATACTATTGAAATCTGAGGTTTTAAAGGAATAGAACTCTTTAACTGTTAATGGCGGAAGGTTATGTCGCTGTAGAAACTCTTGCGGAGGCAGATAACTGATTTTCTGAGCATTCCATGACACTGAACCTTGGTAAGGTAGCAACCCCTGTAATGCTCTAAGTAAAGTGGTTTTTCCTGCACCATTCGGCCCTAGAATAATCAGAATCTCTCCTTTCTTAACAGTAAAAGACAGGTCGCTGATAATCTGCCCTCCTTCATACGCTATTTGCAGCTTGTCGACTGTTAATACGGTGCTTTCATTAAGCATTTTCTCTCCTTATACCGGCTTTCTATAGCCACTAAAACGAGTATAAATAGTTAGCGACAGATTGTCTTTACTAGAGACAGTAACAAAATAAATTGCACATGTTAAGCGTTTTATTATATTCTAAAGCTAAGTTAACTTTTTCTAGTGAAAAATATCAGGAGCTAGAATATAACTCATTAATATACATAATGATAATTTTTACGTTATGAGCGCTTATATTTCCCTGACGTTAAACAACTCACAGTTGTATGAGCTTTTTATCCTCGGTAATTTAGCAAGGAATTAAAAAATGAAAATTGCAGTAGCCAGCCAAAATCGAAAAGAAATTACCGACCATACAGGTCGGTGTAGAAAGTTCTGGATCTATAAAATAGAAAACGGAACGATTTCAAACAAAACATTATTAGAATTACCCAAAGAACAATCCTTTCATGACAGTTCACCTCATGACCCTTCTCCATTAGACGATGTGCAGGTTTTAATTGCGGGTGGTATGGGGACAGGATTAGTGAGTCGTCTTGAAAATAGAGGCATTAAACCTTTAGTCATTTCGGAAACTGATCCTGATAAGGCCGTTGAGGATTACCTGCAAGGAACCCTGGTAAGTAAACCCGTTGAACCTCATGAGCATAATCATAAGCATGCCAGGTAAAGATTATGACGGATAATGCTTACCAATATCAGTCAGGCAACTGAGAAATACACAAGATTGTAAATTCAAGGCGAAGGAGATGTCTAAATGAAAATTAGTTTAAAAGAGCTTAATATTGGTGACACCGCGCGTGTCGTGGGATTTGATAAAAGTTTTTTGCCATATCGGCAAAAAATGTTAGCGATGGGTCTGACACCTGGAACAGAATTTACCATTATTCGTATTGCCCCTCTAGGTGATCCTGTTGAAATCAGAATTCGTGGAACTGACCTTAGTTTACGCCAAAATGAAGTGGCAGCAATAACAATTGAGCGTGTAGATCGTAAGGAAGTAATTCAAGAAAACAACTTATCCAAAGAAGAAATAACGCTTGCAGTTATTGGTAATCCTAATTGCGGTAAAACCACGCTATTTAACGGCTTAACAGGTTCTAGGCAACATGTCGGCAATTGGGCTGGGGTCACAGTAGAGCAGAAAACCGGACAGTATGCTTATGATAATAAAACTATCAAGGTTGTTGATTTACCCGGCATTTATAGCCTTGATGTCAATGATCACTCAACTTCGCTAGATGAAAAAGTCGCAAGAGATTTTATACTCTCGCAAAAGGCTGACTTGATTATCAATATTATTGATACCACACATCTTGAGCACAATCTTTACCTCACCATGCAATTGCTAGAAATGCGTATCCCGATGGTTGTAGTGCTTAATAATATGGATGATGCAACGGGTCGGGATATTAAAATTGATAGCGACGAAATAGCTCGCCGCCTCATGTGTCCATTAGTATCCTTGGTTGCAACGCAAAAAAAAGATTTAAATGCACTGAAATCAACGATCAATCAATTGGTAGAAGCGAAGGCACTCTCTTCTATTCCATTTAAATATCCGGAAGAAATTGACTTTGCAATCAATCAATTAACACCATTAATTACCCAACAATTAAATGATAAGTCCATCAACCCAGAATGGATTGCAGTCAAGTTATTGGAAAAAGATGGCTTTGCCATAAGTCTGGTTGATGAAACCTTGCAGCAGGCAGCGAATGATTGTTATCAAGCGATTGAAGCCAATACTGGGGAAGAGGCCGATATTTTAATCGTCGATAGTCGCTATAGTTTTATCAATACATTGACTCGGGATACACTGGAACAGAAATCAGACGTTGGAAAAAAGCTATCTGATAGTATAGACAAGGTTATCTTAAATCGCTTTTTAAGTATCCCTATCTTCTTCGGTGTCATGTATTTGATGTTTACCTTTACCATCAAGTTAGGTCGGGCCTTTAAACCTTTCTTTAAAGATTTTGCCCAAGCTGTTTTTGTTGATGGTACGGATTATTTATTAAGCTTGATGAATAGCCCACAATGGCTGATTACCTTACTTTCTGGTGGAATAGGTAATGGTATTCGTGAAGTACTGGCTTTTGTGCCGATTCTGGGGTTTTTATATCTGTTTATTTCAATATTAGAAGAATCTGGCTATATGGCGCGTGCGACGTTTGCCATGGATCGCTTTATGGGTGTATTGGGCTTGCCCGGTAAAGCGTTTGTGCCATTAATACTGGGCTTTGGTTGTAATGTACCTGCGATGATGGCAACACGGACACTGGAGCTCCCACGTGATCGTCTATTAAATATTCTGTTAAATCCGTTTATGACTTGTGGGGCACGCTTAGCAGTTTTTACTTTATTTGCTGCGGCGTTTTTTCCGGAAAATGGTGGGCTGGTGGTTTTTAGTCTTTATATGATTGGTGTAGGCGCTGCTTTTTTTACCGCCATGTTGTTGAAGCATACATTTCTCAGAGAAGAATTCTCGCTGGTGGTGATGGAAATCCCCAGTTACCATATTCCGAAGCTAAAAAATGTCTGGCTAAATACTTGGACGCGCGTTAAGTCTTTTATTATCAGAGTAGGAAAAATCATCATCACGATGGTGTTCATTCTACATATATTGAGTAGTCTGGGAACGGATGGCTCATTTAAAGAACACAATATTGAAAACTCAGTATTGAGTGCAGCTGGGCGCACGGTTACACCCTTATTAAAACCGATGGGAATAGACCAGGAAAACTGGCCGGCAACCGTGGCAATTTTTACAGGTATTTTGCATAAAGTGGTGGTTATTAGTACCTTAAAAACCATTTATGCTGAATCAAATCACACTGGTCAAATCACAGAAAAAAACTTTGAGTTTTGGGCTGCGATTAAACACTCGTTTATGACTATTCCCATGGGAATTAACAAGATGCTCGGCATCAATACTGCTGCAACAAAGGATCAATCAAAAAGTCCTTTTTTTAGCGCCTTGCATGATAATTTTCATGGACAAATAGGGGCTTATGCCTACTTGTTATTTGTCTTGCTTTATTTTCCTTGTATTGCCACCACTTCGACGGCCTTTAAAGAATCCAGCTTTGGCTGGACCGCTTTTATGTCTGTATGGGCAACAGGGATCGCCTATTTGACAGCAACACTGTTTTATCAACTAGCAACCTTTAGCCAACACCCTAGCGCAACGATAAGCTGGGTAATCGCTACGGTTATTATTTTGTTGTCAGTGGTGCTAGGGTTTCGCTATTGGGGGACTCGTGAGCGGGTGAGTACGTAGAAAACACGCATTGAATCAATAAATCAACTAAAGATAAAAGGGAAAATTATGCAAAAAAAAGACTACAAAGCTTATTTTGACAAAATTGATGCCGAACTTCTGAAAATCAGTCCTTATAAAGACATTATGCTGCTGCGTGTTATTGCAGCCGCCATTCCGGTCGTCTGTTTTGGTTTGGATGCATTTTATGACATTCCGACTCTTTATTGGTTGGGCTTGCCTTTTTATCTGTTTTGCCTGTTGATCTACCTAGAAGCTTTGTTAAAAACCATCCTGCTGATGCACAAAGTTTCAGCAGAACTATTGATTGTATTAGTGATGACTGTCACGTTAATTGACGGTGAACCGCTAAGCGGTGCAATGGTGGCTTGGTTTATCGGCCTAGGTTTATATGTCTCATTTACGATTATCAGAAAAAATCGGGAAAAAATAGAAAGTCTGATTCAAGAGGGAAAAAGAACCGCAAAAGTACTGAGGGGTAACGACATCGAGGAGATGCCCATCAAGCAAATTCAGAAAGACGATGTGGTGCTGGTTCCTAAAGGTGCAATGGTGCCAATCGATGGAATCATCATCGAAGGCGCAACCTCTATTGATGAATCTACCATTACCGGCGAACCTTTTCCGGTTTATAAGGAAGCCGGCGCAACCGTGACATCCGGAACGTTGAACCTGACTGGGCCGCTGCAAGTCAGAGCAGAAAAAAATGGCGATGATTCCTTTATTTCCGTGATTACTAAAGAAATCGAGAACAGTCTGCTGAATAAATCTGATATGCAACAGCGTGCCGACACGACGGTACAAATTTTATTACTTTCAGTCACAGCTTATTCATTTTTACTGTTGTTTATGACCGGCAGCCTACATTTGATGGCGACAGCGTTGGCCGTTGTCTGTCCCTGTGCCTGGGCATTGGCAACACCAACAGCTTTTGCCGCCAATATCGGACGCTTGGCGCGAGCTAATATTTTAGCTCGCGGCGGCGAACCGCTGGAAAGTATGCAAGACATCAAAACCCTGATTCTGGATAAAACCGGAACGGTAACCATGGCAGAACCTGAAGTCAGCCAAGTAATTGAAATGGGTATGCCAAAACAGCAATTATTAGAATTAGCCGCTTCGGTTGAATCCCGCTTTGATCATCCGATTGCACGTTCTATTATCAACTTTGCAAAAAAGCAGGGTGTGACTCAATTCCTTTCGGTCAAACAGGCTGAAGATTTGCCAGGTCGAGGTATAAAAGCCCGTATTGATCAGCAAGATATTCTGATGGGTAGTGTCGAAACGCTGAGTTCTCAAAATATTGAGATCCCCGTTGTCGACTATGTTGGCCGAGCCATCTGGATAGCGGTAGACAGTGAAGTCAAAGGCGTTATTGTCATTCGCGACATTATGCTATCGGAAATGCAGGGCTTAGCCGATACTATTCGCGCTTGCGGTATCGAAAAAGTGATCTTAGCTACTGGGGACAATGAAGAGCAAGAAGCGAAACGGGTGGCCGACTATATTAATGCTGATGAATACTATTTCAATTGCAAACCGGAAGATAAAACTGAGCTAGTTAAAAAGTTCCAAGCCTCCGGTAAAACTGCGATGGTCGGAGATGGGGTCAATGATGCGCCTGCCTTAGCTGCCGCTAATGTCGGCATCGCCATCGGCGGCCACAAGAATGTCAATTTGGCAATTACATCTGCGGATGTAGTCATTCTTGGAAACGACGCTCAGGATCTGGTCACTATCTTGCAGCTTAGTCATAAAATGGGCGGTATTATCCGACAGAATTACCTATGGGCCGTTGGTTTTAATAGTATCGGTCTGGCATTAGCAACTTTCGGCTTTCTTAACCCCATTTTTGCTGCGTTACTGCATCACTTTAGTTCAGTATTCGTAGTTGTAAATGCCGGCCGCTTGTATTTTACCGGTATAGAGCAATCAATCATTGGACCAATATTCAGGAAAATGGATGAGATGGCCAGAGTCAAAGGAATATGCGGCAAAGAGCGATTATTGACCAGTTCAGAAAGCACTGCTAAAACAGATTTAAAACAACAGTCCTAATGCTATGCAGTGGCTAAATCATTAAGCATAGCCCCTATTGGAAATACGCCATGCCGATTACACGGCAAGACACAAAAAGATTCTTGACGGTCTTAGTTTTTCAATCGAAGAAGGGGAAATACATGCGGTGCTCGGAATCGAATGGAACCGGCACGATTCATCATGGGTACCTAGGAATAAACTTACCCAAGTACGAAATTGAAAAATAAAGAACAGGAGGTTATCGTAGAATATCTAAAAAGTTTATAAAACCATTGATTTAGGTGGGCACATAACCCACTTTTAGTTTAATTTAATGCAAGGAGATTTAGTATGTTTTTTCGACCCTATTTATTACCCATCATATCCATTATGGTAGCAACCCTGTTATCCTTTTCTGTTGCTGCTGATATCAACACTACACCTGGACAGGGGATGGAAACGATCATTTTGGAAAATGCTAGCGATGTTTCCAGCGTTGTCGATGAATTAAAATATGAACTTGAACAGCAGGGGTTTATTATTGCGTTAACTGTGAATCATTCTGCAGCAGCAACAAGCGTTGGTCTTGAGCTCGCTCCAAATCAAGTGATTTTTGCTAGACTCCCAAAATTTCTAGAAAAAAAGCTACTTCGAAAAAGCGAAACTATAGGTCTCGATCTGCCCTTGAAGTTTCAAGTATTTGAAAGTAGTAATGGCTCTATCAACCTGTCAGTCAACACCTTAGGTTACTTGATAGATCGCCATGAAGTCAGTATCAGAGACTTTGTATTGAGAATGACGGATAAGCTAATTGAGCAATTTAATACAAGCCCTGAGAAAGAGCATGGGCTAGTATCAGTTGAAAGCTTACTATCGGTAGAAGATACCGTTCAAGCTCTACAGGATGCTATTTCTGTTAACCCAGCAGTCCGTATTCCTCTGGTATTGGATTACGGAAAAAACAGAAATTCATTCCCTGTGCTTATCGTCTTTGGCAATCCAAATGTAGGGACGCTATTAATGCAAGCTGATCCACGAATGGGTATCGACTTGCCACTCAAATTTTTAGTCTGGAAAGGCGAGCACGGACAAGTAAATATTACTTATACGGATCCTCATTTTATTGCTGGAAGAGTCAATTTGCAGGGGCAGGATGGTCGCCTTGATGCAATAGCCAAGTCTCTTAATAAGCTTGCCATGATAGGAGCAGGTAAAACCCCTTAAACCATTCATACTGGGCTGCTTTAATTTTAAAAGTAGCGCGTGCTGGAGACTGTGAAGGTATTCTGGAATTCGTTCAAGAGCTGTATTTTGAAAAAAAATAAATCAATGACTTACAGAGTATGTTTTGCTCTTTTTAGTGGTTTTATTGAGTACTTTCAGCCCCAATTGGCGTGCCTAGTTAGAAAACAATCAGAAGCTGGAGTGTGCTGTAGCTGAACAATCAATGATTGAATATTCTTTTTTTATGTTGCGAGTATAGCTGTAGAAACGGTGAATTGAGGTATGTGGTGAATCATTTTCGAGACGAAAGCCTCAAAATATCGAGACTGTAATTCATGTTAGTGAAAACCTATAAGCCGTGGTTCAGCAGTTTTTAGTTTATTAGATATTTAGAGGAGGGTGGAAATGAAAAAAGTTTTTATATCGTTGTTTTTTTAATGAAAAATATTAACGATTCACCTTTATTGTTTTATTTTTTAATTCATCACTATCTAGTTGCCAGCTGACTTTGATATTAAAGCGCTGTTCATTCCCATCTTGGGCGGCACTTAACTTTAGTTTCATCAAACCTTCAGGTTGAAAGGTAATCTCATCTTCTTCATCGCTGAATTTCAGTTTACCTTTACCTAAACTTTCACTAATGGCGGCGAGAATTTTTTCTATGCTTTTGGCATCTTGTAAGGATTCGTGTCGAAAACTTTTCTTTTCTTGTTTCATGACTTAGTAAGGGGAGCTTGAAAAAGTTTAATATAAGGGTAATCGGTACTAATGCCTAGTACGCGACCTTGCGGTTGAAAAATAGTGACGGCAGCGCCGTAACCCTGCTGTGTACCGATATGTTCTTTCTTACGGGTATGTCGATCAACCGAGGCATCACACTCAAAATTGACCATACCTTTACGTAACATAATACGTTGCCCATAACGTAGGTTTTTATGGCCATGAACAATGGCATAAATGCCTTTTTCACGTAACATTTTATTGCCTTGTTTAGTCATTGGCATATCAATATCGCGATATTTAGTGCGTATGGTATTGGCTAAAGGGCCGTAGTAAAAATCGAAAATTTCATCATGTAAGTGCTTTTTGAATTGTTGGTTAAGGTGTTTAACTCCTTTTTCACAAATCATATGGGCAATATGGTCGTCTATACCTGCATGTACATATAAAAATGAGCCTTTGTGTAGGGCTAAGCGCATTTTCTTAAAATACCAATGAAACTCACCTTCTTTATCTAAAAACAACTCTTGCCATTTTATCGCTGCTGCATAAGCAATGCGTAAATCTAAGTCTGCTTTATGCAGGTCTTGTTCAAATTCATTAATTTTTTCACGTAAACGTTTTATTTCCTTTTTAATGATTTTTTCTGACAAAATACCTTTTGCCTCTTTAGGAAAGGTATCAAACCAGTCTTCCGATGGGAATAAGCGTTTACGGCATTCCTGTTCATTGGGGATATGTTTTAGAGCGTGTTTACCTTGTAAATATTCTTGCTGAATTTCTTTTAAGAATGGAATTGCTTTAGCGCCCATACGAATAAAGAAATGTTCGCTTCTCGGGTCTTTATTTAAGTTAACCGCATGTATGCCTAATTTCACACGAATATCATGATTACCAGCGAGGATATGAACTTTAGCGCCGCTATCGATTAATAAACGGATGCAGCGCAGTAGCCTTAAATTACTCGGTCCTTTATCGAAACAGTCACCGCCAATAACGAAATGAGCTTTACGGCCTGCATGAGTTAACTTAAATTGCCGATCATAAGCGCCAGTCTTTTTGATACCGCCAGAGGCAATAAGGGAGGCAATAAAGGCGTCAGCGTCCGCATGTAAATCAGAAAAGAAAAAGATGGGCGATTTAGGCCATATCCATGGGTTTTCGTGCAGGGTTTGCTGCAATTGTTCAACCAGTCCGAGGGGGCTACTAAGATCTTTTCCTGATGAATGCACTTTGCCTAAGGGCCAGTTTTGGGTTTTTTTAGGAAGCAGGGTGCTAATCCATTTTTGGCCTTTGTACGAGGGTAATTTAAGTGTATTAAACATAAGTTTTAATCCGTAAATTGACTGTGGGTACTTCTAACTTTCCAAGCACCTGCGATATGCTTCCAGCTATTTTCTGCTTGATATTCAATAAAAATGGGTTGGCAATGAAACATGCTCAATTGCGCAATTTGCTCATACTTCAATACACCTAAATGATAGGCGGCATGGCGAAAAGCAGCACCATGACCGACAAATATTTTGATTTGATTAGCCTGGTTTTGTTGTTGCAATACCTGCATTTCTATTTGCAATAAATTAGCTACGCGCTGACCTGCATCGAGTAAAGATTCGGCTCCTTGAAACGGCAAGCAAAAATGACTATCGGATTTCCAGCCTTTAGGTAAATTTGAATAGCGAGGGTCTTGTTGAGCTATATCAGTAATCTGTTGAATTGATAAATTAGCCGCACTACCCACACCACGCTCTGCTAAATCAGTATATTCTTGTACCGAATATTTTGCGCCATTTAAGCTTTGGGCTAGGGTATTTGCTGTCTGCCAAGCACGTAATAGTCTTGATGAAGCAATGACAGGATTAACTTGGCAATTAAGCTGTGTGCATTGTTCTTCTATTAAGCCAGCAAGCGCATTGGCTTGAGCAATCCCTTTTTTCGTTAAAGGAAAAGGTTGGTGCGCACTGGGTGTATCGGTTAATTGCTGATAGTCACCATGCCTAATTAAAGCCGCAATTACTTTTGCCATTATGCTTTTTTGCTGCTTAGATTTTCAGCTAGTGTTGCAAACATAATTTGTAGCGATTTTTGTTTAACTACTGAGCTGGCTTTTTTGACAGATAACCATTGACGACTGCGGTGATTTTCTTCCCACTCATGATCATCAACTACTTCCGTTACAGCCATAGGATAAACCTGCACAGTGCATGTTCCACCCCATTTTTCATGTAAATAGTGACCAATCATGTGTTCACTGATAATACCGCGAACACCAGCCTCTTCCCAAGCCTCAATAGCCGCTGATGCGGGTGCAGTATAACCAGGTTCAATAATGCCTTTAGGGATACCCCAATGATTATTGCCGCTAGAGGAAATGATTAAAATCTGTAGTTCGCCTTTTGCAATGCGATAAGGAATTGCGGCAGATTGAGAATAGTAATAAGTGGGTCTTTTACGTTGTTCTAGCCCTGCTAAGCCATTAAAAATAAATTTTTTCGGTAGTGTAGCTGGGCGGGTGATTGACTCAACGGTGGCACAGCCCTCATTTAACAAGCCCCAATGTTCAGGCATGGTTAAAATAGCTAAGGTGGCCGTGGGTAAGAGCTTACTATCTTCAGATTTTTGTAATTCACCCTGATGTAAGTTTTCGATTAAGCTTTCTAAACTGGGGTTATGACCAATTAATAAAACGCGTGCTGCGGATTCTGGGCAATCACTCAGTACATTTTTTAAATCAGTTAATCCTGCTTCATAAATACGAGCATCATAGTGCACATGCTTAGCGGTTAAGCCTGTTGCTTTAGCAAGTTTTTCTGCTGTGTTCTTGGTTCGTTCTGCGGGAGAGCTAATAATAAAATCTGGGACTAAGTTTTGTTGTTGTAACCAAGCTCCCATGCGCTGAGCATCGCGTTTGCCGCGATTTTTAAGCGGTCGCCCAAGGTCACTGGCATCAATATTCCAATCAGATTTACCATGTCGTAATACCAGTAATTGCCTGCTCATTATTCTGCCTCTGCGCTAATTTTTTGCTGAAAATAGGATTGCAGTGCTGCAAAGTCAACTTTACCACTGACCTCATAAACACTGACTTTAGATAAAATGCTTAGGTAATTTTGTTCGTTTAATGCCGCATTTCTAGTTAAAAAATGTCCATTTTTATCTTGGTAAAAAGGCCCTGAAGATTTCATAATTGGAGCTAATAAATCTCGTCGTTTATTGAGATCAACCTTGGTGACTTGGCAATCTTCTTCACTGCCATGCTGCCAATTTAATATTATAAAAGCCTCTAAAGGCTTAGCCCCAGCAATACGGTCCTCACCATAAATACTTTCAATATCGACATCGTATTTTTGCTCTAAATCCCAAAGTTGTTGCTGCGGTAATTCAAGTAATTGTTCGCGGCTCTTTTCAGGTATTAATCCTTGTAGGCGTGGGTTAGTCACAATAGTGCCAGGGTTAATGCGGGGTAATTTAGCAATACCTTCGGCTTCTACACCATTTTCATCACGAATAAATAAACGGTCATTACTTAAGAAATTGATATTATCATTATCCATTAAGCGTAGCATGAAAGTAGATTTACCCCCGCCTGAAAAAGCAGCGATAGCGTAGGACTTATTGTTATAAACAACAGCAGCTGCATGACAAATCAACCAATTATGTTGCTGTAGCCAATTCATGTGTTGATTATTAATAAAGTTAATTACTTGGTTAGGGTTTGCTAAACAAGGCCCAGCTGCAATTCTGTGAGTTTCACTTTGCAAAAATACCATGCCGGTGCGAAATTTACGAATTAAGCGACCACCTTCAGTATCGTAAAAAACATCTTTTCTGCCTTTTTTACCAGCTTCCCGCGGCCAATCCTGAAATGGGTAAGCTAAAACTGGGTCTGGGCAGTCAATGGCAATGATGGCCATATCTGCTGCGGTCGGGGCAATGCTAATATGTCGGAAGTAGTGTGCGAGTTCATCAAGCAAAGGGGAGGAGTTGGTTTGCAATTGAATAACACAGTCGCCACATTGGAGAAATAATGCTCGTTCCAATAGAGTATAGTTTTGTATTAATTCAGCACTGATAGCTTGTAATGAGATGTTCGATGTAATCACGTGTTTATTGGTTTTGTTAAGTAGTCGTTCAAAATTATGTGAACAAAAAGTAGATTCGAATTTACAAACCCAGTGAGATTTTAATGCGCTTTTTAGCAATGGCGGACTAAAGTCCCCCTACCGTTTTTAGGTGTTTATGCATTCATTAGCATATTTTTGGCTAGTATTGTTGGCTCTACTAAAGTCGGCTTAGCGCTATTTAATGTTACTAGAACATGCTCGACATAAAGTGTTGCAACATCTAGGTTTAAACCTTCTTTTCCGCCTCGAAAGCCACCAAAGGCAGAGACTTCAAAGACAATGGCAGCGTTTTCAGTTTCTGCGACATCCACCGTGGTGTAAGTCATGCCAAATAAGTCTTGCGCTTTCGTCGCCATGGCAATAATTTCATCCGATGGTTCAGCTGATGCATAGCTTCCACCACTATTAATCGTGGTATTCCATGCGTCTTTTTTACCGACTCGGGCATAAGCGCCTAAATAGCGGCCATCGAGAAACATTAAGCCCATATCTCGCCCACCTAATGCAACTTTTTGCTGGAGATACATCATTTCGTTATCCACTTTAAAGGCTTCGACTGCTTTGCGTACTTTAGCTTTACCATCTTTTTTGCTAATGACGCACATGCCGCGCGCTTTAGTTGAATAGAGCGGTTTGAAAATAGCTTCACCATATAATTCAACTGTTTCAATGGCGGTTGCGATATCTTCGGTAATTATGGTTTTAGGCATGGGAATACCTGCATTACGTAAAGTCACCGTACAGCTCAGGCGGTTAATTAAGCGTAATATTTTTTCAGGGTTGCTAAAAACTTTAACCCCTGCATTTTCTGCAATACGTAATAACTCTAAACGATCTAAACTATTAGGTGAATATTGGCCGCCTATTTTTTTAATAATAATGGCATCTAATTCACATAAATTATGTTCTTGGTAATTAAGCGTATTAGTTTCTAAGTCTAAAGAAACATTATCCATATCAATGACTAAACGAAAACCTGTTTTCGTCTCGATTGCATCTGCTAATGTTTCAGTGGACCATTTGCCGGGTAAGCCGACAACGCCTATTTTAAAATTATCCAACAAAAATCTCCTTAATGGGGACGCGGTAATCCGCTCTGTGTTTAGTACTTAAATTGAGTACTTGTTCTATTAATAATCGGGAACGATAAAACATAGCTTTAGCCAAAGTTTTATCCAAGGTGAAACGAGTAGAGCTGGCTAAAGAGCGTGCTAATCCTAAAGCTAGTCGAAGTTCAAAAGTATCATCTTTATGTTGCTGTGCAAATTCGGCGGCAAATTGGTAGATCGCAAGATTAACTTGTAACACGCGTTGCCTATGCGTTTGATTGAGCGCTTTTAAGCGATAATTCGAGACCATAAATACGGAAATATCCTGCACATAATCCATATAGCCAGAGCGATGCAAGTCGATAAAGTTAATTTTATTCTGTTGTGGGTCGTAAATAATATTATCGGTATTAAAGTCGCCGTGTATATAGACCGAAAAAGGCGCAGACAGTGTTTTCTCTAGCTTATGTGCTTGTTGTAGTAACTCAGAAAATGAAGGGATATTAATGCCTGCAATATGCGAGTGCTGTTGTTGAAAGCTGGGGTGAATTGCATAAACATCCGACATGCGCTTTTGTAATTGCTGCATATACTGAGCATTGACAGTCTTTTTATTTTTGGTTTTTTGCCAAATATCAGAGAGCTTAAGGCTTAGCTGTTTTAATGATTTCTTTTGTAATTTGTCAGAGCCTTGTAATAGTATATTTTCAAAGGTGTTTCCGGCTAAATGCTCGATCAATAGGGCGGCTGACTGTCCTTTTTTCTGGTAAGACAATATTCTGGGTGCAATGCCGGGGTAGATCTCATGCCAGCGTTCAACGCTTTGACATTCTTCTTTGAGCTTTTGTTTTTTACCTTCTTTGAAAATGGCAATAATATCTTCTTTATTAGCTTCACTGACACCTGAAATAGCACTGCCAGAACGGGTTTCGGCTATGGTATCTAAGACTAAGTTTTTGCTGGAACCATTTTTTTGCAAATGATCAACGCAGCGAGATAGGGAATGGTAGCGATCTACGTTAATGGTTTGCCCTATATATCTCGATAAAGTTGCATTACAAATTTTTAATAAAGCATCACCCATAGATTTAATGCTTTTTAATACAAAGAGGGCAGCAATAAGATCATCGGTATGTTTTTTTGTTTTAAGTGCTTTGCTGTATTGGTTAATGAGTTGTTCGCAGTGACTACTCAATTTTTGTTGAATATCTGCAATCTTAAGTGCTTGCTGCGTGTTGTTATCTTGATTGGCGCGCTCGATTAGGCTAATTCCTAAAGCGACGCGGTCAAGTAATTTTTCGTATTCATTACCAAATTCATAATCATTACCGAGCAAATCGGTCACATGATGGGTACAGTCTAGGCATAGCTCGGCAATACGCTCTAGGTTGTTAGCGATGCTATTAATCGCACGAAAGCCAACAGCCGCACTTTCATTGTCACCTGCTTTAAGGCGTTGTTGATAACTGTCATTATGCAGACGTATTTTTAGATTATGAATATAGCCGATGCGATCGAAACTACCGTTAATAGCACTTGCGCCCGCATTGGCAATATAATTTTGCAAATTGGCTATTTGTGTACCGACTTCAACAATAAGAAAGCACAGATTGTTACTCTGACTTTTTGCTAATTGAATGCTCAATGGTGCTTTCCTAGAGAGGTTTTTGGGGATTCCACTTTAAGGCGGGTGTTAATCATGCTTGTAGGGAGGACTTCAGTCCGTTTGTTAGCAATGGCGGACTAAAGTCCGCCCAACTGCTTATACGGGCTTTTATAGTAAATGCTTATTTGATAGCATCCAATATTTCTTGCCACAGTGTTTGATAGGCTTCGGTAGATCGGCTTTTATTAGTATAGCCACCTAAAGGCATGCGTTCTAAGCCCATACGTTCAATATCGCTAGCATAGGGGATGGCGGTTTGTAGTATGTCAGGGTGTTTTTCCGAAAATGTTGCCATAATCTCTTTATGCATATTTTTACGGCGATCAGCCATAGAGAAAAAAGGAATTACCTGCAAATCCTTGAGCTTACTTTCTTTTATAAACTTCTTTAATTGCTCTAAAGTGCGTAGCGATAAAGTCGTTGGAATAATCGGCGATAATAAGATGTTCGATGTTTCAAAAATAGCTTCCGATAAAAGGGAAATATTAGGCGGACAATCGAGAAAAACAAAATCGTAAGAATCACTGAGTGGGTGCAGTAATTTTTTAAGTCGCTGAGTGGGTTTTTTACGCGCATCAAGGACTAAGTCTAAATTTCTAAAGGAAAAATCAGCGGGTAGTAAATCAAGATTTTCAAAATCAGTAGCTTTAATGAGGCCATCTAACTCACGCTCACCTGCAATAAGTTCTTTGCTACCGCCTTTTATTTTAGGCTTTACTCTAAAATAATAACTACTTGCACCTTGTGGGTCTAAATCCCAGACTAGTGTTCGATAGCCACTTTGCGCGGCAAGATAAGCTAAGTTGACCGCGGTTGAAGTTTTGCCTACGCCGCCTTTAATATTATATGTTGCAATGATTTTCATGATTTTTTTACCTCGGCTTGAGGTGCGAATAAAGTTTTAAAGGCAATTTTATTTTGCTCTTGCTTAAAAAGTGCATACTGCTTGGTGAAATCATGACGAGCTGCATTACGCATGGTGTCTAAGTATTGCACTAAAACACCCATGGCTAAGAAAGTATTAGATTCGACTTTATTGGCCATCATTTCTTCGCTAAATTTCTTTAAGCTGTTTTCTTGTACTTCATAGTCCTGGAAATCACCTAATACTGATTGAAATCCTTTTAAGGCTTTAATCAGCGCTTTAATTTCATCAACGGGGTAAAGGCTTTGGAAAAATTCCATTAAATAACGTAACTTTTTACAAGTTTTTCTGAGGTCATGTAAAGATTCTGCGGGGGAGTATTCGGTAATTTCTTCAGCTTCTTTAATCAGGCGTTTATATACTTTCCAAATGCGTTGGTCAGCTAATTCTTTGATCGTTAGATTCGCAGCACTACTACAGCCTTTTTTAGGTAAAGGCTCTTTTAAATACTGTTCCCATGCAAGCAGCTGTTTTATGTAGATTGGACTTTTAAGCTGACTGGCTAATTCACTTTGCGCTTGTTTTTGCTTTTCTTTAAGAAAGGCATAGAGAGGCGCTATATCATCTTGTAAAGATTCAGGTAATGCGGATTTATACTGTTTATAGTTCAGCAGATAAACATCTAAATCGCGTGTGGCACCGGTAATTTGTCCAAGCCAAGCGAAAAAACCAGCATGTTTGGCGACTACTGGGTCAGGAAATACATTTTTTATTTGGCTTAAGCCGGCGCGTGTACGTCTGACTGCAACACGGTAATCATGTAAAAATTCAGTATCTGTATCAGCAATAGTACCGGCTTCGTTGATTTTTATTGCTTTAAGTAAGTCGTGATAAATGACTTTACTGGCTTTGTCGGAGCGTAGTTCTGGATCAAGTTTTATCGCTAATTTAGAGCTATAGTCTTTTGCTTTACGCCCTTGTAGTTTAAGTGCACTATTTAAGATGGAGCTTTGCGTTGGCGCTAATTCTAGAGATTTTTCTAGTAGTAGGCTGACTCGACCCACTGCTTTTTCATAGCCTTTTAGCGGCTGCAAACTAATGCGACTACCTAGGTCTTCGTATTCTTCAAGTTTAATACGGACGGTGGTTTTTTTGTCTTTATTTAAGACATTTATTTGGTAGATCTGATGCGGTAAGTGACAAAGTGGCAATAAGGCACGCATTTCTAGTAAAGAATCTAGCTTAGTTTTTAGTCGACCTTCTTGAAATTGATTGCTAAAGCTAGGCACATCTTGCTGGTTTTCTAGGGCAAGACATTCACCATTGTTTCTGTCTATTAAGCTGATATGCGATGCTGTTTTAGATTGATTTAACTCGCAAAGTATATCTGCATTGTAAAGACGCCAGTCAAAGCTATCGTAAAAGGTTTTGATTGCGTATTGTTCTGAGGCGATTTGAAAATCAATTTTTTTACTTAATTTACTTAAAAATTTTCCCGCTGCCATATGCTCAGGCAGCTCGAAGTATAAAGGGTGTGCTGTCATTTGAATTTACGTGGGTTAAGTTGAAATAGGGCTTATTACTGACTTATAAATTAACGTTATTGATGTACTCAGGACTTTAATAAGGTCTAAAATCTATGTTTGTTTTGGGAGTCTTCAACGTAACCTTTGTAGGGTTAAATTAGACTCAATTAAAGATTCTAGCATGCTTTATTGTTAATAATTATGACAAGTGGTAAATAAACGTACCTGACAGGGTTGTGCATTTATTTATTGGATTATTCTGGAATGTAAGCGGTTAAAAGTTAGGCTTTTTCGCTAAAGGAAGCTTTGCGTCGATCCGAAGATACGCGACGATTTACGACTTGGTTCTTGCGCTTAGATGCACGGCGCGTTGGTCGTTTGCGTCTTTCAGTATTGATTTCTGGCTCTTGCTCTTCTTCATCAGTGATATTGGCATAGCGTTTTACTTTGGCTGGTTTAGCGACGGGGCTGACTACGGGGATATAAATATAGGGGATTTCAATCATAGCTTTAAACCTTTTATGTTTATAAATGAGTTATCGGCAAAGAAGGACAAATATTTAATACTAAAATAGTAGGTTATTCAATAAAAAGAGTAATGACTTTACAAAAAACGATAAGTATATTATAAAAGACTTATATTTATTTGCTAAGTCAGGAGTTTACTATGAAAAATGAAGTTAATTTACAGCGTCGTAAAATGTTAAAACTTGCAGGTGTTAGTGCAGCTGCTTTAGCTACATTTCCTGGCCTACTTAATGCAAAAATGATGAAAATTGGTAGTCATGCATCACCTGATTTTCACCCAGATGTGGAGATTAGCCTGCAAGGAAAGGTTAAGGATGTCTCTATTTTTCAAGGACCAGAAACGCGCGTCTGGAAAGTAACGGGAAAAGTATTAAAAGGCGATAAAAGTGTTATTAGCAATGATGGAGAAAGTTATCTTGCGCCCACTATCCGTTTACATAAAGGCCAGAAAGTTCGTATTTATTTAAAAAATGACCTGCCTTCGGCAACGATATTACATTGGCATGGCTTACATGTACCTTCCAAAATGGATGGTAATCCTATGTATGCGATCGATAATGGGGAAACCTTTGTCTATGAGTTTGAAATACTCAATAGAGCAGGCACCTATTGGTATCATGCACATACGCATAGTTTAACGGCTAAACATGTTTACTCAGGGTTAGCGGGGTTTTTTATTGTTAGTGATGATGAAGAGCAGGCACTTAAGTTGCCGAGTGGTGAGTTTGATGTGCCATTGGTTATTCAAGACCGTACTTTTGATAGGCAAAATCAGCTCAAGTATGGCGGCGGCATGATGATGAAGATGCATGGTTTTTTAGGGGAGCAAATTCTGGTTAATGGTACGCCTGAGTTTGAATTGCCCGTTGCAACGCGTGCTTACCGTATGCGCTTATTAAATGGCTCTAACTCGCGCATTTATAAGTTGGCCTGGGATGATGGTACGCCGATTAAGGTCATTGCTACAGATGGTGGACTTTTAGAGCATGCTGAAACGCTCTCGTATTTAACCTTAGCACCCGCAGAACGAAGAGAAATTTGGGTTGACTTTAGCGGTAAGAAAGTTGGCACTGAATTGACTTTGCGCAGTTTAGAGTTTTCTTCGGGTGGTATGGGCATGATGGGAGGAATGGGTGGTGGCATGGGAATGCGCGGTGGTCGTGGTGGCGGTATGATGGGTGGCATGGGAGGAGGACAGTCTCATGCTGGAAAAGATTTTACTGTGCTTAAAGTGCGAGTGAGTAAAAAAGTATCTAGCCATGATGTCTTACCGAAGCGATTGAGCAAAATAACGCCTTTACGCTTATCTGATGCAGTTAACCCTGAATCACCAAGGCGTATTACATTATCTATGCGTCATATGTCTGCCTTGTTAAATGGTCGTTCTTATAAAATGAATGATATTAGGGAAGATGAGATTATTCCTGTTAATACCTTGCAGTTAATGGAATTTGATAATGGCTTTCATCGTGGTATGGGCGGCATGGGTGGAATGGGAATGCCGCATCCTATGCATTTACATGGTGAGCAATTTCAAGTTGTTAAACGGGAAGTTAGAAATAAATCCGGAAAAGGCTACACTTCAGTTGCTGAAGGATTTTTAGATAAGGGTTGGAAAGATACCGTCTTAGTGATGCCTGGTGAAAAAGTAACTATTTTAAAGCCATTTAATGACTTTACCGGCCTATTTATGTATCACTGCCATAACTTAGAGCATGAAGATATGGGGATGATGCGTGATCTTTTAGTGAAGTAACAAAAGTATAACTGATTACCCATAACCTTCAGCCATACCGCGTCATTCCTGCATGTTTTAAGCAGGAATCTCACTAGGTTAAGCAAAGATTTCCGATAAAAAACTTCGGGAATTAGGAGTTTTTAACATACTGATATTTTCAGCTTTATTCTACTATGGCTGAGAGCTGTAAGTGATCAGGAAAGTATAAGTTAATAATATTTTGTTGATCGCTTGTCCTTGATAAGCGATCAATAGTGAAATACCAAACAAGGAGCGAGAATGTCAAAAAGCACACAGATTAATATTAAAGGGATGAGCTGTGGGGGTTGTGAATCGGTTATTGAAGAAGCATTAACTGAAGTTATAGGTGTTACCGAGGTAAAGGCTGATTATTCTGCGGCTAAATGCTCTGTAGACTATGATGAAAACAGGGTCAGTCTTGAGGATATTTATCAAGTTATTGAAGGAAAAGGCTATCACGTTGAGTTAGTACCTGCTGATAAAGGCTCGTTTTTGGTGAAACTCAGCTTGTCCTTATTAGCTTTAATCGCTATTGTTTTATTAATGGTTTTCTCGCGAAAATTATGGCACCAGTTTAGTGTGCCTGAGATCAGTTCACAATTAAGCTACGGTATGATTTTTGTGGTTGGTTTAATTACCGGCTTACATTGTATTGGTATGTGTGGCAGTTTTGTCATTAGTTATACCGTGAAAGATGCTGGGCAAGGGCACAAACCTTATTTATCGCATGTCTTATACGGGGTAGGCAAGACCTTATCTTATGCTATGTTTGGTGCTATTTTTGGGTTTCTTGGTTCAATCATTAGCATTACCCCGTTTATTAGCGGTATGAGTATTTTACTAGCGGGCACATTTTTAATTTTATTCGGTCTGAATATGTTGAATGTGTTTGCTGCGCTAAGACGGGTACGATTTAAACAGCCAGAAGCGATGATGCGTTACGCGATGAAAAAAAGGCGTAATGCACATAGCCCTTTTTTTATTGGCTTTTTTTCCGGATTTCTTTTAGGTTGCGGCCCATTACAAGCGATGTATATTATGGCGGCTGGTAATGCTGACCCCATTGAAGGGGCTAAATTTCTAGCTATATTTGGCTTAGGAACGTTACCTGCACTATTGAGCTTTGGTATGGCGGCGCATTTGCTGTCAGAGAAAATGACCCATCGTTTTTTGCAAGCATCAGGCATCATTCTGGTTGTTATGGGTACAATGATGCTCAATAAAGGCTTAATGAAAACTAAATCAGGCTATGATTTTCAATCAATAAGCACGAGCATAAGTCAAAAAATGATTAACGAATAATCGGGCTTAATTGGAGATTTTTACCATTTTAACAGCATAAGCCCCGACAAGTTTTGGGGCTTATGCTTTTTTGTGTCTATATTCTAGTTGGTTTTACCCGTGATAAAAGACTTTAAAAATTTGTTCAAATTTTTCATGTGTTGTATCAAGAATCGCGCTTATCTCATCAATCGACACATCTAGGTTATTTGGCCCTAAGTTACTCCAGTCTTGGTCTATTCGACTATAAGTGTCTGCGACACGGATGATAGAGGCTATTTTATGGTAAGCGTCAGTGTTATCAGGATATGCGTGTAACCTTATAGATTCGGTGATCAGCTCAGGAAGGTTCCATAGCTTGGTTAGTGCCGCACCGGCTTGAAAGTGGTCGAAGCCAATTAAGCTTTTTTCAATGTCTATTTCATCGAGGACTGATTGCTGCCCCTCTTGTGCTTGTAACGCTAAAAAAGACTTTCTTGCTAGCTCAGGAATACGCAGGAGAAATACTAACTGGCCAATATTATGTACGATTCCACAAAGAAAAGCGGAGTCGGAGAATTCATTACCCAAATGCTTATCAAGCTCTTGGGCAATCAGAGCGCAGCGTAAACTTCTTGCCCAGAAATCATGCATATTTATCATGTCCCCCGGCAAATTAGAAAATTTATCTATAATCACGGTACTAAGAACGATACTGCGTAGCTCTTTGATACCGATCATGGTGATTGCTCTGCTAATTGAAGTAATTTGTGCAGGAAACCCATAAAAAGCACTGTTTACTATTTTTAGAAGTTTTAACGACAGAGCCGCATCTTGTTCGATAATAAAGGCTGCATCAGCTAATGACTTATTCGGGTCTTCAGAGACTTGTTGTAGCTCAAAATACACGTTCGGTGGAGACGCTAGTTGTACATCACCTTGCAATAAGTCGGCAATGGTTAAATCGCTATAAAGAGTGATAGGCATAGGTAATTAATCAATTAAGAGGCAGAAGACAGTTTAGCAAAATTAAAGGCTAAGGGAGAAAGAAATTAATAATCGTCTAATTGAAAAATATAAAATATAAATATCAGTTGGTTATGAAATATTTTGGATGATTATATCTTTCCAACTCCCTAAGTTAAATTTTTAGCCTGTATGTATTAGATGGCTGTAATTTATTTTGTATAAATATTCCTAATCATTTTGCTCATACTTACGTCTGATTGCCTCATCTCGGGCATCGTCGATTTCGCGCATGATACTTTTGACATTGGCTTTTTTATTGCTTGCTTGAAAAACGCCGGTCAGTCTTGTATCAGGGCTTAGTTTGCCGGTTTGATAAATTTTCCAAATTTCTTTTGCATACTGAGTATTTAGCAGTTCAGAGGCAAAATGACCAAAATAGGCAGCTAGATTATTAACATCTCGTTCTAGCATTTTAGCCGCATTATTATTTGCAGCGGCATCAACAGCTTGGGGTAAATCAATAATAACGGGGCCGTGTTCATCAATCAGTATATTGAATTCAGATAAATCACCGTGAACGAGCCCAGCACAAAGCATTCTGACTACTTCTGTAATTAATAATCCATGATATTCAAGTGCTTGTTCTTGATTTAAAACAAGGTCATTAAGCCTAGGTGCGGCCGCTCCATGCTCATCGGTTACTAGCTCCATAAGCAATACGCCTTCGACAAAGTTGTGTGGCTTTGGTACGCGCACGCCTGCTGCTGCAAGGCGATATAACGCATCGACTTCAGCATTTTGCCAAACCTCTTCTTGTTGCTTACGCCCAAACTGGGATTTTTTTTCCATCGCGCGTGCTTGTCGGCTATTACGTACCTTACGACCTTCTTGATACAAAGCTTGTTTATGAAAGCCGCGCTTATTGGCCGCTTTATATACTTTGGCGCAGCGAATTTCACCTTCAGACAGCACGACATAAACAGCGGCTTCTTTGCCGCTTTTAAGTGGGTGAATCACTTCATCAATAAACCCATCAGCTATCAGTGCTTCAAGACTTTTTGGGGGTTTCATGGCCATTTTTTTTATTACCTATCTTGAAAAGCGGGGGGGGGGAGATTTTAGTTTACTCACTTAGGAACGGGGATAACACACTTCGCCATTTGTAGGTTCGAGTAAGATAGGATCTTACTTTATTGTCGCGTGTAGGGCGGACTTCAGTCCGCTTTTATAGCGATCATGGCGCACTAAAGTACGCCCTACCGTTATTTTGTCCCGTATAAAATACTGAGCTATATCACGACGCACGCGACATATATTTACCAGTCGTAGTATTGATTTTTATAATTTCGCCGGTCTCTAAGTATTCGGGGACTTGCACTTCTAATCCCGTAGGTAAAACCGCCGCTTTAGTTCTTGCTGTTGCCGAAGAGCCCTTAATTCCTGGAGCTGTCTCTATGATCTCTAAATTTACCGAAGCCGGAAGTTCAATACCTAAAATATTATCTTCCATAATGAGCGCAGTAATTCCCTCTAAGCCTTCAGTGATATATTCCTTTTGACCTTCAAGGTCATCATCATTTAGGTTGTACTGACTATAGTCTTCCATATTCATAAAGACATAGTTTTCGCCATCATTGTAAGAATATTGCACTTTTACCTGGATACAGTCTGCTTCTTTTAGAAAATCGTCCCCTTTATAGACTTCATCTAATTTTTGGCCAGTTTTTAAATTGGTATAACGCACTTTGTAGGCTGTTCCTGCTCCACGTGAAGAAGGGCTACGGGCTTCAAGTTGTTTTATGGCATGAGGGACATCATTAATATCAATGATCATTCCGCGTTTTAAGTCTGTCGCTTTAGGCATTTTTTAATTCCTTGGATTTGTTTGAGATGCCGAGCTTATATCGGCACCTCCTGTATTGTTGTAACTTCTAATTATTAAATGAATAATGACAGTTTTTCAGTTTGTCATTCCTGCATGTTGTTGGCTGGAATCTATTGCCAAGCATAGATTCCCGATAAAAATACCTTGGGAATGACGATACCTTATAGACCGTTGCCCGTAGATAATGAGAAGTTACGAGTTGTTTAGTTAGCAGTTTGTTCTTTAATGAAAGCAACAATCTCATCTAGTGGAATATCGCGGTTCTCACTATCGGTACGCGCACGATATTCGACGCTCTTGCTATCTAAGCCACGATCACCTAAGACAATGCGATGTGGAATACCGATTAGCTCCATATCTGAGAACATGAAACCTGCACGGACTTTACGGTCATCAAATAAGACATCAACCCCCGCATCTAATAAATCTTGATACAGTTGATTGGCGGCAACACGTAACCGTTCAGATTTATGCATATTCATCGGGCATAAAGCAACTGTAAATGGCGCTAGCTTGGCAGGCCAAATAATGCCGTTATCATCATGACTTTGCTCTACTGCCGCAGCGACAACACGAGAAATCCCGATACCATAACAGCCCATAGTCATTACTTCGCTTTTACCGCCTTCGTTAATCACTGTCGCATTCATCGCGGCGCTGTATTTAGTGCCTAGCTGGAAAATATGGCCAACTTCAATACCACGAACTATATTTAATACGCCTTTGCCATCCGGACTAGGGTCGCCAGCTACAACTGAACGTAAATCAGCAATTTCAGTAGGAAGTGCTAAATCTCGTTCCCAATTAACGCCCGTATAATGTTTACCTTCTTGATTCGCACCACAAACAAAGTCAGATAAAATAGTAACGCTACGATCAGCAATGGTGCGAATGCTCAGGTCAATAGGGCCAATAGAGCCAGGCTTGCATTGACAAGCAGTAGTCACTTCTTCATCGCTGGCAAATTCTAAAGGCGCTAACACACCGTCAATTTTTTCAGCTTTGATGTCATTTAGTTCGTGGTCGCCTCTTAATAGCAAGGCAACTAAACTACCTTCCTCTTCGCCTTTAACTATCAGCGTTTTCAAACACTGCTCAGCAGAAAGATTTAAAAATTGAGTGAGTTCTTCGATACTATGTTGGTTTGGTGTGTCAATCAGTGTTAAATCTTGTATTGCCGCACCTCGTGAAGCCGTTGGCATAAGTGCTTCTGCTTTTTCAACGTTGGCTGCGTAACTGCTTTCTGTGGAAACCGCAATAGCATCTTCGCCAGTATCAGCTAGCACATGAAACTCGTGTGAGACAGCACCGCCAATGGAGCCAGAATCAGCGATGACTGCACGGAAGTCTAAACCGAAACTATTAAAAATAGCATGGTAGGCAGCGTGCATCACATCATAAGTTTCTTGTAGTGATTCTTGGCTTAAATGAAAGGAATAAGCATCTTTCATAATAAATTCACGCGAACGCATAATGCCGAAGCGCGGACGAATTTCATCGCGAATTTTAGTTTGTACTTGAAAATAAGTGATCGGTAATTGCTTATAACTTTTTAATTCATTACGCGCTAAATCAGTGACAATTTCTTCAGCAGTAGGGCCTAAACAAAATTCTCTATTATGACGATCCGTTAAGCGGGCTAATTCTGGGCCATATTGTTCCCAGCGTCCTGTTTCTTGCCATAATTCAGCAGGCTGTAAAGATGGCATTAATACTTCCAACGCCCCTGATTTTTCCATTTCTTTACGCGTAATCTGCTCAACTTTACGCAATACGCGCAAACCTAAAGGCAACCAAGTATAAAGGCCTGAGGCAAGTTTACGAATAAGCCCTGCACGAATCATGAGTTTATGGCTGGCAATTTCTGCGTCAGAAGGTGTTTCTTTAACGGTATTAAGGGGGAATTGTGAGGTACGCATGTATGTTTAGGGTGATGAAATAAAAGAAAACCGCTATTTTACCTAGCCAAGCCCTATTTAGTCATGTCTTGATTGTAAATATCGCGTATTTTTATTGGAGCTAACTACTGTTTTTTAGTATTTAGCGTGCTGGGTAGGCTTTGTAGGTGAGAGTTTATTCTCACCTACAAAAGTAGGGGGTATTTTTAAACGAAAATCTCCTCAAGAAAATTCTGCATACTTTTCCATGCGCGTTTAGCGGCAACTTCATTATAAAGCATGCCTAAATCGGGAGTACTGGCTTGCGGGTTGGTGAAAGCATGTACGGTATGACCATAGCTATGTAATTGCCAGTCAACTTTCAAATCGGTCATTTCTTGCGTGAAAGCATTGAACTGTTCAGCAGTTACCATAGGGTCACCATGCCCGTGTAAAGCTAATACTTTAGCAAGGATAGGTTTATCGGCGGTATGATCGGGCGTATTTAATAAGCCATGAAAACTAACCACGCCTTGTACCGTTGCCCCCATACGCGCTAAATCTAATACGCAGAGACCACCAAAACAAAAGCCGATGGCAGCAACCTTGTTGTCATCAACCCAAGGCAATAATTTAACGGCGTATAACGCGGCATGGATGCGCTGTTGCAATAGCTTGCGATCATCCATGAAAGGTTGCATGAGCTGTGCATTTTCTTCTGGAGTCGTGCCTACTGTACCTTGTCCATACATATCTAGTGCAAAAGCAACATAACCTAATTCAGCCAACTCTTTTGCTTTAGCATCAACGAAAGCATCTCGTCCGGACCAAGTATGACTAATTAATACCGCTGGGCGCCTGTCTGAAAAGCTATCGTCATACGCGAAAAAACCTTCCAATAAAGTGTCGCCGTCTAAATAATTGATTGTATTAGATACTATTGCCATTGACGGTGCCTATTGTTTGCCGAAATTATAAACAACTACTCTATTAACTAAAGGCTTAAGTTGATCGTTGAGCATTTTTTTATGTTTGTGGCTTTGCATATAGTTTTTAAGTGCTTGTGCATTTTCAAAAGTGACCGTCACCGCAACATCAAAAGTATCATCTACTTTTGGGCGCTTACTTGGAATAACGGCGCTAACATGACGCGACAAAACGCCAGGTAATTGCTCTAATGCACGGCTCGCTTTAATAAACTGTTCACGCATTTGCACATTACCGGGCTCTTTTAACCAGACCACAATAACATGACTGACGCGCTGATCTATTTGGGCATGTGCAAAGTTAGCGCTAAAAAATGCACCGATAAGTAATAAACTAATTAATAATTTTTTCATTTATATTTCTCCTGATGTTCTTAATGAGGCTAAAAATCCGGTTGAGGCTTCCTCGACTAAATCTAAGACGTTTTCAAAGCCATAAGTACCACCATAATAAGGGTCAGGGACTTCTCGGGCTTTTACGTGTGGAGCAAAATCTAAAAACAACTTCAATTTATGTTGATGCTCTTCAGGGCAAGCTTCACGCATAATAGCGAGATTATCTTCATCCATGGCAAGTACATGATCATAATCTTCAAAATCACCCATGATGACTTTACGAGCACGCTGTTTACTTAAATCGATACCCCGCTCTTTGGCCACTTTTTGTGAACGTAAGTCGGGAGCTTCGTTAGTATGGTAAGCGTGAGTTCCAGCAGAATCTATAGAAAATCTATCATGCAGTTTTTCATCTGACAATAACTTGTTAAATGCACCTTCTGCGCTTGGCGATCGGCAAATATTGCCCATACAAACAAATAAAACTTTGATCATCTCTTGGTCTCGTAATAATTTAGGTTAGGCTTGGTTTATGGTTATTGTATAACTTTCACCGTTATTTTTTAAAGCTTCGCTAATTGCTGCATCGCTTAATAAGCTAATATTATAAGCAGGTTGATAGTAAGGTTCCGGATTATCTTCATAATATATCTTAGATAGCAGTTTGCAGTCGCTTAATTCGGTTACTAAGCTTTTAGAAATTGATATAGGGAGCTGTAAGTGCAGGCTAATACCTTCAGCAGAATAGGGCGTCTCAGAAGTTTTATTAAACTGTTCGATGATCGCGTGCATGATATGTAGTGCAAGCTGATTTTTGGAGTTGAAATTTAACTTTTTAAATTTCTGGTTAAACTGGTAAAGCGCTATATTTTGATGAAAGAATGATAATTCTGAACCAAATAAAACGATCACCCAAGCGATTTGTAGCCAGATTAGAAATAAGGGTAAAGCAGCGAAACTTCCGTATATTGCGTTATAACTGCTGACACCAATTTGTAAGGAAACATAAAGCGACTGCAGTATATAGAAAATAGTACCGGAGAAAATGCCAGCAAAAATCCCCGAGCTATAGTTAACGTGGGTATTGGGCATAAATATAAACAGGAAACTAAATAATAACCATAAGATTAATATCGGTAAATAGCTCAGTGCGTACAATGCGAAAATAGTTCCCGGCAAGGCATATTCATTAATTAATGAGGTGAGTTGAGTTTGAACAAAGACACTAATACTGCTCGCGGCTATTATTAAAATGGGAGCTAATAGCATCAGCGAAAGGTAGTCGCTAAGTTTGCGCCCTATAGATCGAGGTTTGTGTACATTCCAGATATGATTAAACGACTCTTCTATGTTGCTAATCACTTTAATCACGGTCCAGAATAAGAGGACAACCCCGAAACCAGCAACTAGGCCGCCTTTAGTTGAATCAAGCATATTCTTTGCCATTTCAATCAACTGTAAGATCATGGTGTCCTGATCAGGGACTTGCTCTAGTAATTGTTGTTCCAGCACTGTTTCAAAGCCAAATCCTTTTGCGACTCCAAAACACATGGCGATTATAGGTACAATGGATAGCAAGGTATAAAGGGTGAGTGCTGAAGCTCTTAAGCTGCCATGATCTTTAACAAAGTCATTCGCTGATAAAGTAAACACTTTTAAATAGCGTAGCGCAGATGTTTTTATACCAGAATTATTTTCTTCCTTGTGCAGTTGCCATAGACCGTCACGGAAATAATCAATGATTTTATTGTGCATATTAACTCGTTTAAATATAAAGAATAAGCTGAGGTAGCTTATAATATAGAAAGTGCGGAGCGTCCTTTTCAAGCTAACAATGATTGTAAATTAATCTACTTATAATGCTACCTAAAAAACTCATTCTCTTTTTACTAACGATGTTTTTTTCAATTTCCAGTTGGGCGTTAGAACCCTTTGATTGGACTTCGAGTGATATTCAGTATCTTTATGGTGGCGATTTTATTTTTGCTGAGCAGGAACGCTCTACTGTGACTATTGAGCACGCTCATGGCTGGAAATATGGAACGAATTTCTTTTTTGTTGATATGTACAATAACAATGGCTTTGAAGTCTATGCTGAAGTTTACTCGTACCTGAGTTTAAATAAAATATCGGGTGCAGACCTGAGCCTAGGACCTATTAAAGACTTTTCTCTGGCTGGGGGTATTAATATCAGCAATCGACCTGAAGAAAATCGCTTTCAAGCATATCTAGTGGGAATTAGTTTGGATTTAGCTAATGAGTATTTTGACTATTTACAGCTTGATGTGATGGCTTATAAAGATGACGGCTATCACTCTTGGGGAGTGCAGGTTACGCCAGTTTGGAGTTTTCCTTTTGAGCTTGGGCCGACTAAATTCAAATTTCGCGGATTTGTAGATATAAAAGATGGTAATACCAATGTACTTGGCAATGTCACGATGCTAGCGCAGCCACAATTATTATTAGATGTCGGTGATTTAGTGAGTTGGAAATCGGATATTTTCTATATAGGGACTGAATATTCGTTCTGGTTAAATAAATTTGGTGTAGAAGATGCGAATGAGTCTGCGTGGCAGGGGATGATTATAGGTTTTTTCTAAACGTGGAGATGTAGGTTAAGCAGAGGGCGATAGGCCCATTGCTTAACCTGATTGACTGTTCTTAGCTTTCTACAGTCGATTTTTCTAGTCCAGAATATACTGGACACCAGCTTGTATAGCCAGTCGCAACCAAGATTAGGCCGATTAGCAATAAAGGCACAGAGGCTATAAATAGAGAGATAAATAATAAAGCAGAGCCGGCATAAAGGCGGGCTTTCTTTTCTTTTGTGCCAATGTTAATTTCAAATTTAAGCATACGTTTAAAATCAAAGCTCATAGTTTTCACCTGTTCTTTTTTATTCTAATTAGAGTGAGTCGACCAGAAAGTCGTGCCAATTCCATAAATATACAGGGCTAAAAAAAATGTGCAAGTCTCTGGCAAAAAAACAGCATCAGATAAACTATTAACTTATTTTATTAGATTGCCTAAGTAGTGCGTCGCATCAGGTATAATGCTCGGTTTTCTTTAAGCTATTCAAACGGGTTGAGTAATGGATGTAACGGCAATTATTGATTCTCTAAACGATGCGCAACGTCAAGCTGTGTCGGCTCCTTCTCGATCTATGCTGGTTTTAGCTGGCGCAGGTAGTGGCAAGACTCGGGTGCTAGTGCATCGTATTGCTTGGCTTATTAAAATAGAGCATGTTTCCCCGCATAATATACTCGCTGTCACTTTTACCAATAAAGCTGCTAAAGAAATGCGTGGTCGCGTAGAGGATTTATTGAATATCTCAGCACGCTCCATGTGGATTGGTACTTTTCATGGTTTAGCGCATCGTTTATTAAGACAGCATAGTGAAGAAGCAAAGCTGCCCAGTACTTTTCAGGTAATTGATTCAGATGACCAATTACGCTTGATTAAGCGTTTAATGAAAGCCATGAATATTGATGATACTCGCTGGCCTCCTAAGCAAATGGTCTGGTTTATTAATGCGCAAAAAGATGAGGGTATACGCGCCAGTCATATTCAGGAGACTGGTGATCTTTATCAACAAAAACAATTAGAAATCTATCGTGCTTACGAAGACTTATGTAAGCGTTCTGGTTTAGTCGATTTTGCGGAATTATTATTACTAGCATTTGAAACCTTACGCGACAATGCCGAGTTATTAGCCTTTTACCGCGATCGCTTTCAGCACGTGCATGTCGATGAGTTTCAAGATACCAATACCATTCAATATGCTTGGCTACGTTTGCTTACTGAAGGTAAGGATAATTTATTTGTCGTGGGTGATGATGACCAATCTATTTATGGCTGGCGTGGTGCGAAAATTGAAAATATGTTCAATTTTCAAAAACAATATCCTAATCATCTGCTGATTCGTCTAGAACAAAACTATCGCTCTACGGGTAATATTCTCAAAGCCTCGAATGCTTTGATTGCCTGTAATGAAGGGCGAATGGGTAAAGAGCTGCATACGGATGATGGGGATGGTGATTTAATCTCTTTGTACTCGGCTTTTAATGAGCAAGATGAAGCGTATTTCGTGGTTGAGCGCATTAGAAAATGGGTGGCCGAAGGTAATCCGCGCTCTGGTGCCGCAATTTTATATCGATCTAATGCGCAATCGCGTTTATTTGAAGAGAAGTTAATGGCGACAGGTACGCCATACCGCGTCTACGGAGGTTTACGCTTCTTTGATCGAATGGAAATTAAAAATGCTTTAGCCTATTTGCATTTAACTGCACACAAAGGTAATGACTCTGCTTTTGAGCGCATTATTAATACGCCTACACGCGGCATAGGCACAAAAACTATTGATGAAATCCGTCAGTTGGCCAGAGAACAACAAATTACTTTGTGGCAGGCAATGATTAGCTTGCTGAAGTCTGGTCACTTTACGCCGCGCGCAGAAAATGCACTTAAAGGCTTTGTGCAGATAATTAATGGCTTAGCTGAGCAACCTGAAGGAGCGGAACTTTATCAGCAAGTCAAAAATGCGATTGAGAAAAGCGGCCTTATAGAATTCTATAAAAAAGAAAAAGGGGATAAAGGTGAGGCACGCGTAGAAAACTTAGAAGAATTAGTCAATGCAGCACGCCAATTTGATTACGAAGAGAGCAATGAAGAAGACCAGACAGAGCTGGATATATTTTTAGCACATGCCGCTTTAGAGGCAGGCGATGCACAAGGTGATGCTTTTGAAGACTGCGTGCAATTAATGACTTTGCACAGCGCCAAAGGCTTAGAGTTTCCGTTAGTGTTTATGGTTGGCTTAGAAGAAGGCTTATTTCCTTCACAACAATCGGTTGACGACCATGCTCGCTTAGAAGAAGAGCGGCGTTTGTGTTATGTCGGTATGACGCGAGCAATGAAGCATTTGTATATGACTTATGCCGAGTCTAGGCGTTTGTACGGTAAAGAAAATTACCCTCGCCCTTCACGATTTTTAAAAGAGATTCCTGTCGAGCAATTACAGGAAATTCGCTTACGTGCTAGTGTAAGTAAACCTGTTACGCCAGTGAAATCATCAAAACCTACTATAGGAACGAGTGGTCGCTATAAATTAGGACAGCGGGTTAAACATGAAAAATTTGGAGAAGGCGTCGTTCTGCAAGTTGACGGTGATGGCGCTCAAGAAAGAGTGCAAGTGAATTTCGCGAATGCAGGCATGAAATGGCTAATGCTTTCTTATGCTAAATTAGAGGTTTTGTAGGCTGTTTTGTGTTGATTTTAATGGTGTCAAAATTAAGTTAATCGCCTAACTGTTGATGCAAATGGTGAGAAATCCAATGGTTAAAATCGCAGCATGTAATGGTAATGAGTTAACACTTTAAGTCACAGTAAAGTTGACAGAAGTTTAATGGAAATAGAAAATACCATATTAGGCGGCAGGAGTCCCAAGTATTTCATGAGGTAGAATAGCGCGCCAGTATTTTATTGTTCTCTTAAGAATTTAAAACTCTTACTGCTCGCCAGTATCGTTTTTTCCAGTATGGATTATCCAAACGAGAAATTATGACGCCTTTTTTGGTAGAAACATGTAAAAACGTTCTTTTTTCCAAATATATGCCTACGTGTTTTTGCCGTACCCCAGTTTTAAAAAAGACTAAATCCCCCGCTTTTAAGTTAGCTTGAGTATTAACTTTTACACCTTTTTTCACTTGTTGTTCAGTTGTGCGTGGTAACTGGATAGAAAAATGATCAAGATAAGTAAGATAAACAAAACCAGAACAATCAATACCCTTTTTGGATAGCCCAGCAAACCGGTATTTAACTGCTTTCCATTCGGAAAACTGACTGTATAAAACTTGCTTCACGCTAATGGGTGACTCTATTTTATTGGTTTTTACATCAACATGATTATTAGCACAAGCCGTGAGCAATAAAATAAGTGAGGTAACTAAAATAGATTGAAGTGATTGGTATGTCATTGATCATCATCCTGGATTTTAATTAAAGCCTACGCTGAAATAAGTCCAAAAAAGGCTTATGGAGGCGTGGGTTACGCTTATACAGCAACTTTCATAATACGTACCTACGTAAAATTAAGCTAACACTTTAATAATATGCATTAGCTGAATGGTATGCCCGTAGGTACGAATAAATTCGAACCTACAAAAGACGTTTTGTAATTATGCCTCGCTACTTACCCATCAGTGTAGCCAAAAAACAAGCTATTTTTATCCTCATTTCGTATTGAGTAAGGCTCATACAAGCCTCTGTGTTAAACTTTAGCCCATGTTAGCCGAAAGGCCGACTTTAGCTTAACTTTACTGTATTCACGCCTTTTACCCGTCACCAGAGTAATGACTGTGTCACTGACTATGTAGCAAGCATCAATCCCTTCTTTTTTACGTATGTTAGATAATTTGTCTGCAATATTGGATAAAGCGGCCACTCATGCGGAAGTAAAGAAAATCGCTCCCTCTATTTATGTGAATGGGCGGCTAACGCCAAATATGTTTCCGCTTAGTCGTCAAGTTCAGACTGCAACTGACATGGTAAAAGGTTGCGCGGTTCGATTGGCAGGGATCGAAGTGCCTAGCTATAGCGTTTTTAGAAAGTGTTAGCGCGGCGCAGATAATCGCCAAGTCAAAGTGAAGTTTGGCAGTAGAGAGCTTAGTTTTTTAGGGCAGGCTTACCTATTTGATTTTGTTATTCCGAATTTTCATTTTCACCTCACTACTGCTTATGCAATATTACGACATTATGGCGTGGAAATTGGGAAGAAGGGTTACACAGGGAATTATTAACAAGAAGGAGATTGGAGTGATGATTAATATGAGTCATTAAATGATTTTTGATAAAGCAGCGCATATTAAATAAAGCCCGAAAATTTAAAGTGTAATAATGCCAATGTAAAGCAGCCTACCAATATTTCTCAACATGTATATTGCCTGGATTTTGGGTGGTGTGATGAGTAAAACCTTCTTTTTCTAAGCGTGTGTTCATTGATTCAATCATTAAAGGATTGCCGCATAAGAATATTGAAGTATTTTCTGGGCTGTAGTCTTGATGCCAAGATTCAGCAATTAGCCCTTGATCTATTAAGTCGCTGACATAACCAACATTACCATGCCATTTAGTAGGTTCTGATTCTGGCTTACTAATGACGGTATGATAAGCAAAATTAGGAATATAGGTTTGTAAATGTCGTAGCTGTGCTTTATAGCCCAATTCCCATGAGTTTCTGGCGCCATGTAAAATGCATAACTTCCGATCCAAGTGCTCTAGTAAGTGAGAGCGAATCATGCTCATATAAGGTGCAAGGCCAGTGCCTGTGGCAATAAACAATAAGTTACGCGTTAAGGGGATTTGATCAATAGTAAATATCCCTGTGATTTTAGAGCCAATGAAGAGCGAGTCTCCGATATTTAAGGCAAATAATCGCGGTGTCAGCTCTCCTGAAGGTACAAGGTTTATATAAAACTCCAAATAGCGGGAATTGCTGTTAGCTGAAGCAATAGAGTAGGCGCGGCGAATAATCGTATCGGGTGTATGTGGTTTTTCTTCGGGCAGTGCACCAATACAGCGCGGTGCTTCACAAGGTAATCCTAAGATGACATATTGACCGGCTTTAAACTCAGGGAATTGCCAATCATCTGCCGCTACTTGAAAAATAGCCAAGCCAGGGTGAATGATTTTAATGTCGTGAATTTTTGCATTGAGTAACATGATGTTTTCTCCGCATTTTTAATGGCTCGATGAAAGCCTGTATTGGAGATAAGCTAAAAACTTGTTTCTAACTCACGTTTTTTGATAGTACCCTTAATGGTATAAAATATCTAGGTTTTCAAGATTATTAAGCATAAAAAAAGCTCACATTGCGGTGCGCCGCAATGTGAGCTTCTTGGAGGTTGACCTTAAAAAGCTAAATTAGAATGTAAGAATCATGTCCATAGCAATTGCAACTTGGTCGTGGTCAACGCCGCCATTAAATACATTTTCATCAGCCCAGTCATAACGAATTTCTGGGCGAACTTTAAACCAAGGAAGAGGTGAGTAGTTTACGCCAATTGATGCGGCAAAGTAGTTAGCGCCCATATTGCTGACGCGGGCACTGTCTACATCATTAAACCATTCGGCACGTACACCAATGGCTAATTCATCGTTGATGTCATAGGTCACATATTGGTTTATGCCAAACCAGTTTACGCCATCACCATTTACATCTTGTTGCGTACCAAAATCATGTTGAAATAAGTAATGTAATTTGTCGGTGAAATCATGTGTTGCAACAAGGCTGTACATAGTTCTATTACTCTGTTCTGTATCGCTTGCCTCACCACTAATTAATTGCACGGTCACCGATGAGGACTGACTGTCGCTAGTCCAACTACCGCCCCCTAAAAAGCTCCAAGCTCCTGCGTTTTCAGTCATATTATCCCAGCCGATTACTGTTCCCCCATTAATTGAGAAGTTATCATCAATATCGTAGCTGAATAAAGCGCCGGTATGTGTGAATGGCTCTGCGTATAACATAGTATAGGCATGAGAATAGAAAAAGTTATCAGGAGAGGTGACGACTTCATTACCGATAGTGGTGTAAAAATGTCCTAATTTTGCTGTAATACCGTTGCCGATAGGAGCAAAGACTTCAACATATAACTGCGGCATGGCTATATCATAATAGCCGCTTGAACCTGCATTCCACTTATCATCCCAGCCTGATGCTTGAGTAAATCGTGCATCTGTACCGTACATGAAATCCATGCGTCCACCAATATCCCAGCTATCGCCTTCGGTATCTACTGCTCGCTCAATGTAGAAATTTAGTTGATCAAGGGTGAATTCATTAACGCGGTCGTTAAATAATACGGGGGCATTGGTATTGCCATTGGAGTTACCAGTAACACCGCCTGAGGCCCATAGCCCTACTTCAAGGCCTGCGCGTTTCATAAAAGAGGTTTCGTTAACGTTAAAGTCAGATAAAGACTCAACCATGCCGGCATCAGCAGACGCTTGAAAACTGGCTGCAAGGATCGCAGTGCTTAGTAGAGATCGTTTAAAGAACATTTTTTTATTCATAACATAGCCCTATATATTATTTTAATTGGAATGTAAAGTGTGTGCGCCTGAATAGCTTATTAAGCAGACTTGTAGATTTATAAGCGGGATATATGCCAAATAAAAAAAACCTTTTTTATTTAGTGCCTTACAGAACATTCTTGTTTTATTAGTTTAAATTTTAATCAAGTATCTATTGAATTGCACTGAATTGGTGCGATTTAATGAAGCGTATCTGGCTGAACTAAACATAGACTCATTAATAAATAAGACTTAGTTTTATTGGGCATGCATAAACTAGCTTACATAACAGCTTTATTTTGCAGTTAAATATATGGATGAACATTTTCTATTTAATGATGTGTACTATAGCAAGGTGAGCTTTCATTAGAAATACTTGGGGTGCACTATCTTGGTGCAATTTACAGTAATTGTTTGTGGTTGTTGCAGTGCGTAATATTAAAGTTATTATAAAACAAATGCTTATGTTTTTGGCACGTCCTGTGCTTTGTGAATTATGAACTTGTAAATTAATGGAGACCTAAATGAAGTTAATAACAGCAATAGTAAAGCCATTTAAACTGGATGATGTGCGTGAGTCCTTATCTGATATTGGTATTTCAGGTGTGACGGTAACTGAAGTAAAAGGCTTTGGTCGTCAAAAAGGCCATACTGAGCTTTATCGTGGCGCAGAGTATGTTGTAGATTTTTTACCTAAAGCAAAAATTGAAGCGGCTGTCACTGATGAGTTGGTCGACCAAGCGCTGGAAGCAATCACTAAAGCTGCGAATACAGGAAAAATTGGTGACGGTAAGATTTTTGTTACTAACTTAGAGCAGGTTATTCGTATTCGTACCGGTGAAACCGGAAATGAAGCTATATAACAATTAATATTACAGAGAGGTATTAAAGTGGATAAATTAACTGAATTAAGCTATGCGTTAGATACGTTTTATTTTCTAATAAGTGGCGCGTTGGTTATGTGGATGGCGGCTGGTTTTGCTATGTTAGAGGCGGGCTTGGTAAGGTCAAAAAATACCGCAGAAATTTTAACTAAGAATGTCGCGTTATTTTCTATTGCATGTGTTATGTACCAGCTATGTGGTTATAACATTATGTATCCAGCAGAAGCGGTAAATAGTATTTGGCCAGGTATCGGCTTTTTATTAGGTGAAGATCATACTGCTACAGATGTATTGGCGAGTAATGGTGAAACGTATTACTCAGTGATGGCTGACTTCTTTTTTCAGGTTGTTTTTGTAGCAACAGCGATGTCGATTGTTTCAGGTGCGGTTGCTGAGCGTATGAAGTTGTGGGCATTTTTAGTCTTTTCAGTGGTTATGACCGGATTTATTTACCCGATTCAAGGTTTTTGGAAATGGGGCGGAGGTTTTCTTGATCAAATGGGGTTCTTGGATTTTGCTGGTTCGGGTGTAGTGCACTTATGTGGTGCAACAGCAGCATTAGCAGCAGTCCTATTATTAGGCGCTCGTAAAGGTAAATACGGCCCTAATGGTGAAATTCATCCTATTCCTGGATGTAATATGCCAATGGCAACCTTAGGGATGTTTATTTTATGGATGGGTTGGTTTGGTTTTAATGGTGGCTCTGAGCTTAAAATATCGGATATAGGCGAAGCTAATGCAGTTGCCATGGTGTTCGTAAATACTAATTCTGCTGCTGCAGCAGGTGTTATTTCAGCTTTATTAACAGCACACCTTTTATTCGGTAAAGCAGATTTATCTATGACCTTAAATGGTGCGTTAGCAGGGTTAGTTGCGATTACGGCTGAACCCTTAACTCCAACACCCTTATTGGCCTCTGTGATTGGTGCAATAGCAGGCGTTATCGTGGTCTTTTCAGTGATTGGTTTAGATAAAATGAAAATTGATGATCCAGTAGGGGCTATTTCGGTGCATGGCGTTGTTGGTATCTGGGGCTTATTGGCGGTTTGTATCTCTAATCCTGAAGCAAGCTTAGTTGCTCAGCTTGCTGGTATAGGTTCGATTTTTGGTTTCGTGTTTGTTGCCAGTCTTGCTACCTGGTTTGTGATTAAAGCTGTGATGGGTATACGAGTTACTGAGGAAGAAGAGTATCAAGGCGTGGATTACTCTGAATGTGGTATGGAAGCATACCCTGAATTTACAGGTACATCGAAGTAACTATAAGTAGTTCGTTTTAAGTTGATTGGCTTGATGATTTAACCAATCAACTTAAAAATATAAAAAAGGGCGCATTGAGTTGATCATTGCGCCCTTTTTTTTGTGTAGAATAGGACTTTTCTATTTTTATACATTGGATGAATGCTATGAAGTTAATTACTGCAATTATTAAACCGTTTAAACAAGATGATGTACGCGAAGCTTTATCTGAAATTGGTATTGCTGGGGTTACCGCGACTGAAGTTAAAGGCTTTGGTAGACAAAAGGGGCATACTGAATTGTATCGAGGGGCTGAATATGTAGTGGATTTTTTACCTAAAGTGAAATTGGAAATTGCTGTGCCAGCTGCCTTGGTAGATCAAGCGATTGAGGCGATTGTTCAATCAGCAAATACCGGCAAAATCGGCGATGGTAAAATTTTTGTTACTGCTCTTGAGCAAGTAATTCGTATCCGTACAGGAGAAACTGGCGAAGAGGCAATTTAATTGAGTTCTTATGAAAAATTTTTTACAGAATAAAAAAAGTGTTTTATTTCTTAGTTTAGCTTTACTGCCTAGTATTGCAACAGCTGCGGAGCTTAATCAAGCTAATACCGCGTGGATTTTGACGTCTACAGCTTTAGTTTTATTTATGACCTTGCCTGGATTGTCCTTATTTTATGCCGGCTTAGTTCGTAGTAAAAATGCTTTATCAGTATTAATGCAGTGTTTTGCAATTACCTGTTTGATTTCCATTATGTGGTTAGCGGGTATGTATAGCCTGATTTTTACCGATGGTGGAGCGATTCAGTCTTTTCTGGGTGGTTTGTCAAAAGCATTTGTACCAGACATGGGAACGGCTAGTTTAACGGGAGATATTCCTGAAACTGTCTTTTTTATGTTTCAAATGACCTTTGCCATTATTACTCCGGCTTTGATTGTTGGTGGGTTTGCAGAAAGAATGAAGTTTTCTTCTATGCTGACTTTTAGTGGTCTTTGGGCATTGTTGGTATATGTGCCAGTGTGTCATTGGGTCTGGGGTGGTGGTTGGTTAGCTGAGCTCGGCGTTAAAGATTTTGCGGGCGGAATTGTTATTCATGTTACAGCAGGTATTTCTGCTTTAGTGACTGCTTTAGTATTAGGTAATAGAAAAGGTTTTCCGACTACCGCAATGCCACCGCATAATATGCCTATGGTTGTTACTGGGGCTGGAATGCTTTGGGTGGGCTGGTTTGGTTTTAATGCAGGTAGTGCGTTAGCTGCTGACGGCTCGGCCGGTATGGCGATGCTTGTGACGCATATTAGTGCGTCTGCAGGGGCATTAACTTGGATGGTTATTGAGTGGTTGCGTTTTGGTAAGCCGAGTGTCTTAGGTATTGTTACTGGAATGGTTGCTGGCTTAGGTACCATTACGCCTGCATCTGGTTTTGTTGGTCCTGCGGGTGCTCTAGTTATTGGGGTGACGTCGGGTATTGTATGTTTTTATGCGGTACAAATTGTTAAACGTCGTTTTAAAATAGATGATTCTTTAGATGTCTTTCCTGTACATGGTGTCGGTGGTGTTGTAGGTTCAATTTTAACCGGTGTTTTTGCTGCTGAAAGTATGGGCGGGCTCGGTTTAGGTGAGGTTACTATGCTTTATCAAGTAGGCGTGCAAGCTTTAGCAGTTGCAGTTGTCGCTATTTGGAGTGCCTTGTTTAGTTATCTGATTTTAAAGGTTCTGGATAAAGTTATGGGGTTACGTGTTTCTGAAGATGAAGAGGTGCAGGGCTTAGATATTATCTTGCATGAAGAAACCGGTTACCATAATTTATAAACCAAGCAGGCGGTAGGACAGACTTCAGTCCGCTGTTGCTAAGAAATGCTCATGAAATAAGAGCGATATAATGGGACGCAGACCTTCAGCTTGCTTATAAAATGCAGGCTAAAGGCCTGCGCCCCAATAACTACCTAAGTAATTTCGTACAGGCCCCTAAAAAGTAGACTGAGGTCATCCCTACAATAGAGTTAATGTCCCGTGTTAAGTTTGTAGTCATGCAATGCACTACTGCATTTCAGCAACAACCTTTACGACTGCCGTTATCAGTTGATCAAGCTCTTGATCTGTAATAATAAAAGGCGGCATTAAGTAAATTAGTTTATTAAAGGGGCGTACCCATACGCCTGCTTCGACGAATTTAGGCTGTAAGCTTTGCATATCTACTGCTTGGTGTAACTCTATAACACCAATTGCGCCCAATACTCTTACCTCTTTTACATGCTCATATTGCTGGCAATGGCTTAGGCCTTGTTGTAATAATGATTCTATGTTTTTGACTCTGTCTTGCCAAGGAGACTCTAGTAATAACCTAACGCTGGCTAAGGCCGTGGCACAAGCTAGCGGATTAGCCATAAAAGTAGGACCATGCATAAATAAGCCAGGCTCACCTTGGCGGATACTGTCGGCAATTTCATTCGTAGCTAAAGTTGCTGCTAAGGTCATATAGCCGCCAGTTAATGCTTTACCTAGGCAGAGTATGTCTGGTGTAATATTTGCGTGCTCACAGGCGAATAACTTGCCTGTACGGCCAAACCCTGTTGCTATTTCATCTAAAATTAATAGAATATTATATTTATCGCATAATTCACGCACTAAGCGTAAATAATCAGGCGAATAAAAACGCATGCCTCCAGCGCCTTGAACAACTGGCTCTAAAATAACAGCGGCAATTTCATCGTGATGTGCTTTTAATTGACCTGCTAATGGTGCAATATCTTCAGCTGTACAAGTATCATAAAACCCGCAGTTTGGGGCGTCGGCAAAGAGCTGTTTAATTAATGTGTTATTAAATAAACTGTGCATACCATTATCAGGGTCACTGACCGACATTGCCCCAAAGGTGTCGCCGTGATAACCATGACGAATGGTAAGCAAGCGTTTTTTTTGTGTTTGATTTTTTGTGTGCCAATATTGAATAGCCATTTTCATGGCCACTTCAACCGCTACTGATCCTGAGTCGGAAAAGAACACGGTTTGTAATGGTTCAGGGGTAATATTGACTAGTTGCTGAGCTAATTCAATCGCAGGTTGATGCGTTAAACCACCGAACATAATATGCGCCATATTATGCAATTGCTGTTCAATAGCTTGATTTAATATCGGATGGTTGTATCCGTGTACCGCGCTCCACCATGAGGACATGCCATCAATAAGCGTTGTGCCATCCATTAAGGTAATAGTAACGCCTTGAGCGGACTTAACTGGGTAAACGGGCGTATCTGACTGAGTGACGCTATAAGGGTGCCAGACGTGCCGTCTGTCTTGCTCTAGAAGGGTGTTTATAGTTTGCACAGATTTAAAAGTCGCAGTGATAAAAGGTTAAATAATCAACTGCAAGATGGATAGCCACAAAGGGTACAGCGAATTAAAAGGCTTAATGTCGGTATTGCACAGTCTTTGTGGCTTAAGCGCAAAGATTAAAAATCTTAACTTATTTGCTCATTTGTTTTTCGCGGATTTCATCTAGTGTTTTGCAGTCTATACAAAGCTCTGCAGTAGGGCGCGCTTCTAAACGACGAACACCAATCTCTATACCGCATGATTCACAGTAACCGTAATCATCTGTGTCGAGCAGTGCTAGTGATTCACCAATTTTTTTAAGTAGCTTTCTTTCTCTGTCGCGTGTTCTTAGTTCAAGGCTGAATTCAGACTCTTGCGATGCGCGATCGTTAGGATCAGGGTAGTTTGCCGCATCATCACGCATATGATCAACGGTACGATCCACTTCGCGCATTAGGTCATTCTTCCAATTCATTAGAATACCTTTAAAATGCTCTTTTTGCGCCGGGTTCATATATTCTTCGCCTTTCTTTTCTTGGTAGGGCGTAAAATTGAAAGGCGTACTTTCAGCTGAAGTGCTGCTAGTCATCCATTAACTCCTGATTATTTTAAAAAACTGCGCATTTTTATCAGGATATTAACAATTAAGCAAGGAAAATTGCTATTATTCGCATTTTTCCTGAGACTTTTTAAGGATCATTTATGCCAGTAGCAAAGCGAATGGAAGCAATTACTCCTTTTTATGTCATGGAGTTACTGCGTCGTGCAAAACAGTTAGAAGAGCAAGGCCGTGACATTATTCATATGGAAATTGGCGAGCCTGAATTTGCAACGCCTGAGTTAATTACTCAAGCGGGAATTGAGTATATAAAAAAAGGCCATGTTAAATATACGCCTGCCGCGGGATTGCCCGAGTTAAGGCAGAAGATTAGTGATTTTTATAAGCAAAAATATCAAGTATCCGTGCCGATAGAGCGTATTTTTATTACGCCAGGAGCTTCAGGGGCTTTTTTGCTTGCTATGGGCGTGAGTATTAACCAAAGTGATGAGATTATTTTATCTGACCCTTGTTATCCCTGTAATCAAAATTTTATTCGTTTATTTTCTGATCATGTAAAAAAAGTCCCCGTGTATGCAGATACTGCTTATCAGTTGTCAGTCGATTTATTACAGAAACATTGGCAAGCACAAACTCGTGGCGTTTTAATTGCCTCGCCCTCAAATCCAACGGGTACTATTATTCAAGCGACTGAATTAGCTAAAGCCATCGAGTTTGTTGCTGCTAAGCAAGGGTTGTTTTTTTCGGATGAGATTTATCATGGTTTGGTTTACGAGCAAGGCGTGGCGAGTGCTTTAGAATTTAGTGATCAGGTTTTTGTCATCAATAGTTTTTCAAAATACTTTGGTATGACTGGTTGGCGTATCGGTTGGCTTATTGTTCCAGAAAGCTTTGCGCAAGCCACAGAAAAATTAGCGCAAAATATCTTTATTTCCACATCGAGTCATTCGCAATATGCGGCACTGGCGGCTTTTGACCCTACAACTTTGCAAGAGTTAGAGCTAAGGCGTGAGGATTTTGCCAGTAAACGTGATTTTTTATATGAACATTTACTGCGTTTAGGTTTTAATATCCCTGTAAAGCCGGCTGGAGCCTTTTATATTTATGCAGATGCCAGGCAATTTACTGATGATAGTCAGGAGTTCGCTGAGCAGTTACTTGAAATTGAGGGAGTTGCTATTACGCCAGGTAAAGATTTTGGACAAAATGAGAGTCAGCATTATTTGCGTTTTTCTTATACCAGTTCAATGACTACAATAGCCGAAGGAATAAAGCGTTTAGAACGCTTTTTAATTACTTATAAACAAAGGGCTCGATTGACATGACAGTGCAGCAAATATCACCTATTTATTTACAACATCAATTATTAGAAAATCCAGAGGCGTATTTTTTACTGGATGTGCGTGAACCTTTTGAATATCAAATAGCCAGTTTACAAAATAGCGCATTAATACCGATGAACCAGATCCCTGAGCGTATTCAGGAATTGGATAAAAACCAGCCGATAGCCGTGATCTGTCATCATGGTATGCGCAGTGAGCAAGTGGCTTATTATTTAGTAGAACAAGGTTTTGAGAAGATTTTTAATTTAACAGGTGGTATTCATGCTTGGGCTAATGCTTGTGATGAAGAAATGGCATTATATTAATGACTTAGGCATGTAGTTTTGCGCGGCGTTGAACTTACTAAGGACTTTTAGTGGTCATTGATTCAAAGTATTGTACGTCTGCTTTTGTGAGGGAAGTCTCAAAATATACCATTCGGCTCGTGATAGTATGCCTGCTCGCAGAAATTCCTGAAAAAGCGTCTATACTTATTCGAAGTATTAATGTGTTGTTGAATAGCCCATTATTGAGTAGTCAGCAAGCTGATAGTGTGCGTTATATTTAGCAAGAAAACAGTGAGATTAAGCGGAGTAATATGAGCAGGGAAAATGATATTGCATTTTATTAATAAAGGAGTACATCAAAAGCGGCTGGGCATAAGTGCGCTATTGCTATGTATTGCTTTATTACTGAATGCACAGACTCTTAATGCGGCGGAAGTGATCGTTAGTGCTAATACGGTTGAGCAGTTAAAGGATTTTCATGAGTTGCGGGCAATTTTTACGCTACGTACTTTATATTGGCCTAATGGTGAGAAGATTAGAGTATTTGTTTTGCCTGACAATAATGCAGTACATAAGGAGTTTGTTAAGGAAAAATTGGGAATGTTTCCCCATCAATTACGCAGAACATGGAATAGAATGACTTATACAGGGACAGGACAGCCGCCTGTTGCGGTTGATTCAATAGCGGAAATGCTAGATAAAGTTCAACATACGGATAATGCGATCGGTTATATAGACAGGAGGGTTAAGGATGAATCGATTCATTACTTTAATGCTCACTAATATATTTATTGTATTCCTGCTTTCCTTTTCTGTCTGCGCTCAAGAAATAAGCTCTGAATTAATTATGGCCCCACCTACCCAAGAAGAAAATAAACTTTGGGAGGGTGTTAAAAAGACTTGGAGAGATGATATACAGTTTCATGGCTTTTTAAGCCAAGGTCTATTCTCTTCGTCAGGAAATAACATCTATGGTCAAAGCAAAGACAGCGTGTCTGCTGACTCGACTGAAATGGGTTTAAATGTTTCTTATCAAGCACTTAAAAACTTAAGTTTTGCGGTACAAGGCTTGTATCGACGTGCGGGAGCTAATACTGGTGATGCAGGCGAAGTCACTTTGGATTTTGCATTTTTTGATTTGAATCTTTTAAATTTACACGGTGGTCGCATAGGGGTACGTGGCGGGCGAATTAAAAACCCTTGGGGCTTATATAATGAAACCCGAGATGTTGCCTTTACCCACCCGACTATTTTGTTGCCGTTGGCCTATTTTGAACGCTCTAGAACCTTATTTTTAGCTTTAGATGGTGGACAGTTGTATGCCGATTACAATACCTCGGTGGGAGATTTCTCATTCAAATTTAATTATGGCTGGGTGAATGCAAATGATAAGGAGTTGTTAACAGCTATTATCAATGATCCAACAGCATCGGGCCATTTAGAGTCAGATCCCAGTTTTGTTACACAATTAAATTATGAAATCTTGGGTGGCGAATATGTTTTCGCTTTGAGTTATGCTGAATTGAAGATGAGATACCAAGCTAAGAATATGGGTGATCCTTATGCGCAAATGCAAGCGGATGTTGATACTTTTATGGTTTCGGGACAGTATAATGGCGAGTATTTTAGTTTTACCGGTGAATATAGCTTGCAATGGAATGAATTTACAGATATTAGATTTGGTGTGCCTGATAACTCCCCAGTAAGTGAGCATTGGTATGTACAAGCAGGCTATCGTTTGCTAGATAACTTACAAACGACTCTTCGTTATGACTCTACGGTGCAAGATAAAAATGATCGTTATGGAAAGGGGGTTGAAGCAGCCACAGGCGGAATGATTCCTGGACATTTATTTTATGCTCAAGATATTGTTTTTGGTTTACGCTGGGATATTACGCCGTCTTGGATGGTTCGTGCTGAATACCACCGCATGCATGGTGCGGCCACTATCAGTTTATTGGATAATCCCAACCTAACGCAGATCGCAAAGGATTGGAATATCTATGCCTTACAAGTTGCCTTTCGGTTTTAATTAGACTTAAATATCTTTAATTTTAAATGCGTTGTGCATGTAGTTAAAAAAGTGAAGTTATATGAGCAGAATAAATGGTATTATTTTTTACTAATAGGTATATACAGAAAAATCGACTGAATTCACTTTTTCTCTGTATTTCTCTGTGCTTGAATGCGCAAGCCCTTGAAGCTTCAGAAGTGATTGTTAGTACCAGTGTAATTGGTCAGTTAAAAGATTTCCATGAATTGCGGGCAATTTTTACGCTACGTACTTTATATTGGCCTAATGGTGAGAAGATTAGAGTATTTGTTTTGCCTGACAATAATGCAGTACATAAAGAGTTTGTTAAGGAAAAACTGGGAATGTTTCCACATCAATTACGCAGAACATGGAATAGAATGACTTATACAGGCACAGGACAGCCGCCTGTTACGGTTGATTCAATGGCGGAAATGTTAGATAAAGTTCAACATATGGATAATGCTATCGGTTATATAAACAGGAGGGTTGATGATGAGTCGATTCATTACTTTAATGCTCACTAATATATTTATTGCGTTCCTGCTTTCTTTTTCTGTCTGCGCTCAAGAAATAAGCTCTGAATCAATCATGGACGCACCTACCCAAGAAGAAAATAAACTTTGGGAGGGTGTTAAAAAGACTTGGAGAGATGATATACAGTTTCATGGTTTTCTAAGCCAAGGTCTATTTTCTTCGTCAGGAAATAATGTATATGGTCAAAGCAAAGACAGCGTGTCCGCTGACTCGACCGAAATGGGTTTAAATGTTTCTTATCAAGCACTTAATAACTTAAGTTTTGCGGTACAAGGCTTGTATCGACGCGCGGGCGCAATTACCGGCGATGCAGGTGAAGTGACATTGGACTTTGCTTTTTTTGATTTGAATCTTTTAAATTTACAAGAGGGCCGCATAGGGGTACGCGGTGGACGAATTAAAAATCCTTGGGGTTTATATAACGAAACTCGAGATGTTGCTTTTACGCATCCGACTATCTTTTTACCACTTGCTTATTTTGAGCGTTCTAGAACATTACTTTTAGCTGTAGATGGCGGACAGCTGTATGCGGATTACAATACGTCGGTAGGAGATTTTTCATTCAAATTTAATTATGGGTGGGTGAATGCTGATGATAAAGAGGTATTAACAGCAATTATCAATGACCCGACGGTTTCTGGCCATTTTGAATCGGATCCTAGTTTTGTCACACAATTAAGTTATGAAACCTTGGGTGGCGAATATGTTTTCGCCTTGAGTTATGCTGATTTAAATATGAGATACCAAGCTGAGAATGCGGGTGATCCTTATACACAAATGGGGGCGAATTTTAATACTTTTATGCTTTCGGCTCAGTATAATGGTGAAAAATTTAGCTTTGTAAGTGAATACAGCTTGAAATGGAATGAAATTACAGATATTAGGTTGGGAGTGCCGGATTCTTTTGCTGTTAGTGAGCGTTGGTATGTGCAAGCAGGCTATCGTTTCCTTGATAATTTACAGGCCACACTCCGTTATGACTCTGCCATACAAAACCTAAAGGATCGATACGGAAAAGGAGTTGAAGCAAAAAGCGGAGGTTTAATACCCGCTCATATGGCATTTACCCAAGATCTAGTTTTTGGTTTACGCTGGGATATTACGCCTTCTTGGATGGTTCGAGCAGAATACCATCGTGTTCATGGTGCAGCTACCATCAGTTTATTGGATAACCCTGACTTATCAAAGGTTGCAAAGGATTGGAATATTTATGCTTTACAAGTTGCTTTTAGGTTTTAATTATGCAAAAAAATAAACGCTTTTTGAGTTTAAAATGGAAGTTTGCCTTTGGCTTGGGGCTTGTTTTAATTTCTCTTTACAGTGCTTATGCTTACTACGTTTATCATCAGGCAGTAGATAACTTTACTAACAGTCGATCCGCTGCACAGACGAACCAAATAAACATCGCCCGCGCTTTAACAGAAGAGTCATTTTTTGTTTTAGATCGGTTTGTTGAATCTATCTTATTAATACAAGATGATGAGGAATCGGCAGACCAGAAATTGCTGCAATTATTTGATGAGCATTGGCAGCATTGGCAGGTTATTTGGGGATTGGAAAATGCTGTTTTTTACAATACGCAGGGTGCAGTAACTCGGCAATGGGGTAAGAATATTAAGGCTGCCCCTGAGGTTATTTTGCGCACCTTTACTCAAGAAATTCCGCAACATCAAATAGTTTGTGGTCAAGGTTGTTTTCAGCAAATATTGACACCTGTTTTATTAAATTCAGAGGTGGTTGGGGTTTTAAGTGTTTCCTTGGCACTATCAGATACCTTGTTGCAGTATCAGCAAACCATACACAGTGATTTAGGTGTACTTATTAGTAATAATAGCAAGACACTATCTGCGATTACCCAGGCGGAAAAAAATAATCCTTTATGGCTGCAAGCTATCACTAGCAATACTTTAGATGCTTTTTTAGGCTCAGGGCTAGTGTTTATTAGGGATATGAAGCGCTATGAGATGCGTGTTTTTCCTATTAGTAAAGATGCATTTAGTGCTCCTTATTTTGTTATTATTAATGAGATAACGGAAGATTATAAAAGCTTACAAAACAAATTACTGCAATTAGGCATACTTGGTTTGCTTGGTCTTTTTTTAGTTATTTTTATTTTCTTTATCACTATCCATTTCACTTTAGGGAGAATTGCACAATTATCACAAGCCTTGCCTTTGCTTGTGCAACATCAATACCAAGCCTTTAAGCAGAAATTAAAAAGTCAAAGCAGCACTATTTTGAACGATGAAGTTAACCAGCTATCAGAAACTGCCGTGTATGTGGCTAGAGAGTTGGAAGTTCTCAGTAATGATGTTGCAAAAAATACCGAGTTATTATTAAAGAACAGCCAGGAATTAGAAAAGGAACGTGATTTTGTTGCTCAGTTAATCGATGCCGCGCCTATTTTTATTATTACGCAAAATATGCAAGGTGAGATACTTTCGATTAATAAAGAGGGCTTAACTGATATGGGGCTAAAGGCCTCTGAAGTCACTAGCATGTCTTTTTCTGAACTTATTTCTGATAAAGAACATTTACTGAAACTCGAACAATTAAGGCAACAAAAAGGGCTTAAAGAAATTAATTTTGATGATCAATTGGCATTGTTAACAGATGAACCTATTTATATTTCATGGATTCATACTATCTTACGTGCAAAAAACAACAGTCAGGAGTCTGTAGTTTTAAGCTTAGGTGTTGATGTTTCTGAGCGTCATGTGGCTGATGAGCAATTGATTTGGCTGGCAAGCCATGACCAATTAACCGGCTTAGGTAATCGACGTAATTTTCAGCGTGAACTAGTTACTATGCTGGCTATCGCTGGACGATATAAAGAGCAACTTGCTCTGTTTTATTTAGATTTGGATCAATTTAAAGTTATTAATGATACCCATGGGCATCAGGCTGGCGATGCATTATTGCAAGAGATTGCTAGTTTACTAAAAAAGGAAATAAGAGAAACTGATTTATTGTGCCGTATAGGTGGCGATGAATTTACGTTAGTAATCCCTGCTGCGACACAAGAGGGTATAGAAATATTAGCAAATAAGTTGTTATATGCATTAACACAGGTTAATTATACAATTAATGGACAACCCCATCCTGTTAGTTTTAGTATCGGTGTTGCTGTTTACCCGCAGCACGGTCAAACTCAGCAAGAGTTACTGGCGAACGCTGATTTGGCCATGTATCACGCAAAAAAAACGGGTCGTTCTCGTTACCATATTTTCTCGCCTGAGTTTGAATATCAAGCAGTATTAACAGAGCAGTTGCGTTGGAAGCATATTATTGAAAAGGCGATTAAGCAGGATGAGTTTGTCTTATATTACCAACCTATATTAGATATTAAAGCTAAAACAATTAGCCACTATGAGTGTTTGCTAAGAATACAGCAGAAAGATGGCACAATGTTAATGCCCGGTGATTTTATTATTCAAGCCGAGCAAATTGGGATTATTGATCAAATTGATCACTTAGTTTTGAGAAAGGCAATAGAGCAGCATTTAGCTTTTCAGGCCATTGGCAATAATTCACGTTTAGCGATTAATTTATCCGGTCGCTCAATGAATGATATGGATATTTTGCCTTATATTGAGCAGTTATTAAGTCAGCCCAGAGTTAAGCCAGAATTAATTATTTTTGAAATTACCGAAACCTCAGCTGTTTCTAATTTTATGTCGGCTAAATCAATGATTAAGCAGCTAAAAGCATTAGGTTGTCGTTTTGCTTTAGATGATTTTGGCGTGGGTTTTTCTTCTTTCTATTATTTAAAATCCTTGCCAGTTGATTATGTGAAAATTGATGGCTCTTTTGTGAAGCAAATGGATGTCAGTGAAGAAGATAGGATTTTTGTTAAAGTGCTAACCGAAGTCTCTCAGGCATTTGGTAAGCAAATTATTGCTGAGTTTGTGGAGAATAAGGAGATTTTAGCGCTATTAGAGCAACAAGGTGTTGATTATGCTCAGGGCTATTATATAAGTAAACCCATTCCCGACCCTTTAGATCTAAGCCATGTTAAAGGGCTAGAGTCTGCTCTTTAATGGTAGGCTAAAGGCATTATGCTCAAATTATTTCATGCGTAACTCTTAATCAAATACAAAAGTACGACTGTAGCCTGTCTGTAGTTTACGGAATACGGGAAGTCGATAGACTAAAACCTTGTATGACACTAACTGTCTTTTGGGTTGCGTAGTTTTTATTTTTATAAAATTAATTGAAAACCCACTATGTTAATGCTTATTTCACCTGCCAAGTCACTCGATATGCAGGCCTCACTTCCTAATATTAATAGGACAAAAGCTAGACTTTTAGACGATAGTCAGCAACTTATTAATAAATTACAAGAGCTGAATCCAGAACAGATACAAAAATTAATGGGCATTAGTGAAAAGCTATCTGAATTAAATTATCAGCGCTTTCAAGATTGGGTGCAGTCTGATTCGGCAGTTCAATGCCCAGCCTTGTTTGCATTTCAAGGCGATGTATATCAAGGTTTAGGGACTGATACATTATCTATGGATGAGCTGGAATTCGCACAGCAGCATTTGCGTATTTTATCCGGGCTTTATGGCTTGCTGCGACCTTTCGATTTAATGCAGGCTTATCGTTTAGAAATGGGGACTAAATTTGCCAATGAGCGTGGTGCGAATTTATATGCTTTTTGGGAGGATAAAATTTCAGTTTTGATTAAAACTGATATGCCGGTCGATGAAGCGCCGGAATTAGTGAATTTAGCATCTAACGAATATTTTAAAGCAGTAAAGCCTAAATTAATTGCAAGTAAAGTCATTACTCCTGTTTTTAAAGACTTTAAAAATGGCCAATACAAAATTATTAGTTTTTATGCTAAAAAAGCACGTGGACTGATGGTTGCTTATGCACTGAAAAATAAAATCACCCAAGCAGAGCAATTGAAGGGATTTGATAGTGCAGGCTATCATTTTTCAGAAGAACTATCTGATGATAAGCAGTGGATTTTTATTCGAGATAATGCCCTATAGTTTTTATGTGAATTGCATCACTCTTTAGGGAATTCTTGTCAGGTTTAAAGTGTGATTATGATATTCTGTGCGGTTTTCAAGAATTCATTTTAGGTAAGGGCAATGCGTAAAAATGTAGCTTTATACAATGGCGAAGAGCACCGATTTATATTGTTAAATGAAAGCGAACCTGGTGAAGAGGATGGTATTCCTTCTAATCAATTCCTGATTTTGCATAAAGGTAAAGGCGTTTTACTTGATCCAGGTGGCTTTGGTGTTATGCCGCAGGTTTTGAATGAATTGTTACAATATGTGCAGCCAGAAGATATAGAAGCTATTGTATTATCCCATCAAGATCCTGATATTGTTGGTGGCTTGACGACTTGGTTGCGTCTCACTTCAGCTAAAGTTTACGTTTCAAGAATTTGGCAACGTTTTTTACCACATTATGGTATTACCGGTATGCAACGATTTATTGGTATTAAAGACGAAGGTGAAACCCGTGTTTTAGAGTCAGGTGTTGAGTTACAGTTTGTCCCCGCACATTTTTTACATTCTCCAGGGCAAATTAATGTTTATGATCCTATCTCAAAGATTTTATTCAGCGGTGATGTAGGAGCTTCAGAAGTGCCTTCGGATGACTGTGAAGTTTTTGTGCATGACTTTGCCGCGCATTTACCCTATACCGCTGGTTTCCATAAACGCTACATGGCTTCCAATAGAGCCTTACGTTATTGGGTGCAGCAAGTACGCAAACTTGATATTGATATTATTGCACCTCAACATGGCCCGCTATTTAGAGGGCAAGCAAAAGAAGACTTCTTAGATTGGTTATATGATCTACAGTGTGGTGCTGACTTATTGGATGTGCAGTAGTTATGAATATTTTTCACCAACAACCCTCTGAACTTAAAAAATTTTATACTCACATCATTCATAATTTAACGCATTTGTTAGAAGCTCAAGTGCGTGGACAGCTATTTAATCATGGTATCGTGGATCAGGCGGTATCTGAGCTATCTACCTTACAAAAACGATTAACTGAGTCTTCTGTAAGCGAGGCGAGTAGTGAATTACTGCTTGATAGTGCAAAGCGTTGCGGGGTAATTGGTCAAACACTACAGTTACTTGAAAATGAGCATAATGCAGATTGGGAGAATAACTGCCAACACATAGAGTCACTGATTGTCGATGTGCATGCACTGGTTGAAAAGTTAGCTTTAACATTAATTGATAAAAGCTTATTTGAGCGGCAATCCAGTGTTTTAGAAAGTATTATTTTATCGCATGAAAAAGTAACGCAATGGAAAGAATTCGTACAAGATATTTTGCGTGAATTTCATGGCTTTTTTCCATTTAATTTTTTTACCATTGCCTTTGCTGATGAGCATGGCATCAAAGTCTATTTGTATTACTTAGGCGAATATTCTGAAGCGACTAAAAAATATGCCCGTAAAAAATTAGCGGATGATTTAATCAAAGATTTAAATACGCCGAACAATTCTGCCATTGATATAGAAGAGTTCGAGGTGCTGGGTATTGATAAGCAACGTACTGTACAAGAACTTGAAGTCATTACCGTAGCTGTGCCAGGTGATAATGTGGGGGTAGGTGGCATATTGGGTGTTGCTTATGCTTCTGGTTACTCTTTAAATATTCAAGAGCAGAGTATTATTCGTTCTCTACTTTCTGTTATGGTAATGGTCGTCGGTTCGAGCAAGTCATTAAGTCGCTCGCTCTCTGAACTATCATATTATGCCGAGCATGATCCGCTAACAGGTTTACACAATCGCCGTTATTTTAATGATATTCTTGAGTACGAGCTCGATAGATCTGAACGTCACCGGCATGCTTTTAGCGTATTAGCGATTGATTTAGATAATTTTAAGTTAGTTAATGATGGTCATGGGCATATGGTCGGTGATCAAGTCTTGGTACACCTCGCGCAGGTATTAAGAAAAGGCTTACGTAAAGGCGATGTACTAGCTCGAATTGGCGGTGATGAGTTCACTATTATTCTTGCTGAAACAACATCAGAAAAAGCAGTTATTGTGGCTGAGTCATTACGGGAAGCAGTCAGAGACTATGATTTTTCCGTTATCACACCGAATGAATCTGCTGTGCATGTCAGTATTTCCGTTGGAGTTGCAAGCTATCCGAATGATGCGGGAAGTATTAGCGATTTACTTTCTGGGGCTGATTTAGCCTTATATAAAGCTAAAGATTCAGGAAAAGACTTTGTTTGCATGTTAGAGTCGGTTGAGCAAAGCATTGCTGAGTCAAAGAAAATGCATGGCTTATCCCATGTACTGAAAAAAGCACTGAAAGAACAAAGGGTAGTGCCTTATTTTCAGCCTATTATTGATTGTAAAACGGGTGAAATATATTCTTATGAGGCATTAGCCCGATTAGAAACGGAAGACGGTGAGATTATTTCCGCGGGTATCTTTATTGAGGCGGCGGATAAATATGGAATTAGTTTAGCCTTAGATCATATTATGTTACGCAAAGTCATTGAATTTATGGCTCAGAAAAAAGTTGAGACCGGATCAGTACCGTTAGTTTTTGTGAATTTAACACCACAGGAAATACAACATCGAGGTATTTTGCAATATGCGGCAGCTTTATGTGATGAGTATGCTATTGAGCCCAATAGAATCGTATTTGAAGTTACCGAGCGTGAAGCCATTAGCGATATGGCAAATATGCGTAAATTTCTAAGCCAACTAAGAGAAAAAGGTTTTGCTTTCGCTTTAGATGATTTTGGGAGCGGCTATAACTCCTTTCATTACCTAAGAGAGTTACATTTTGAATACGTGAAAATTGATGGGGCTTTTATCACTAATATATTAAACTCCAAAGTGGATAATGCTTTAGTTAAAACCTTAAACCAGTTATGCCAAGAGTTAGGTATGAAAACTTTAGCTGAGTTTGTTGAGTCAGAGTCAGTTATGCAAAGGTTGCGTGATATGGGTATTGATTATGCCCAAGGTTTTCATTTGGGCTTACCACAGGCGGATTTTGTTGCATAATTGAGCAGAATGGGGCGGAGTAGTTAGTTTACCGTTTAAAATGCAGGCTGAAGACCTGCGCCCCATATGATAATGTACGAATTATTTCATGTTCACTTTCGCTTATAAATGAAAATGAAAATTTCCTAGCCCGCAAGATTTCTCTAAAGTGGCAACGATCTTATTGGCATCTGCCGTAGATTCATTCGGTCCTCGTATGTAAGATGGCATCTTATCTTTACCGTAACGGTAGCGAGACCAACAGAAACCGAGCTTTTCCTCACCAAAGATGGTTTTTAGCGCGTGATAATCAGCATGGCTATTAAAACCTAAATCTTTCGCATATTGTGTTGCGCCATCAAGTAGTTTTTTCGCGCAGGCGGGCTTTATTTTAGTAAAGGCATAGCCGCCATGTGATTCGACAATTCCCGGTTTAAACACGTTTTCATACTCAGGGATTGGCATCGTCTTAAATAGTGCCTTTTTTACCCCTAGACAATAAACATCGACAATAAACGAGCAGACAGCTACTTCACCTTGGGGAGAAATCCTGCTCACGAGAATATTGCCTATCCCTGCTTCAAATAAATTATGCGGTATTAGGCATTCGTAAAAAGGGTGCTCAATATACGGAGCTAGCTTTTCTTGTAATAGCTGTGTTGAGCTTGCTGATGTAGCCGATTTGCGTTTTTGCTTCTTTTGCTGAGCTTTTTTTTGTTTTTGTTGTTCTGTTAAAGCCATTAGACATCCTTTAAATACGAGTAGTCAGAGTAGGTGCCTATAATATGATGTATTATTTTATGAAGCGAGCAGAAAATAGTTATATGATGGTTTAATCTGCTGCAAAGTCTATTTATATAAAGCGATTGCGTAAATATTGGGAGTAAAAACATGGAATATAAAAATAATAAAGTTTTGTTGGACGCATTAGTGCAATTTATTCGTGAAAAAATGCATGATCAGCAAGTTGAATCCTTAATTTTGTTTGCACAGCAATATTTTAACGATGATGTATTTGAAGATATTGCTGATAGAACTTTAGATGATTTATATGGCGCGGTGTTATCTCATTGGAATTTATTTTTAGCTCTGCCAGAGCAAAAGGAGCAAGTCAATATTTATAATCCCTCGGTAGAGGAACACGGTTGGCAAAGTACGCATACGGTGATTGAAATTGTATTGCCTGATAGACCTTTTATCTTGCAATCTATCACGATGGAAATTAATCGCTATGGATTGGTTAATCAGTTGGTATTACATCCTTTATATTGGGTAAGTCGGGATGAGCAAGGCAAGTTATTAAACGTTTTTGATGCTCAACAAGAAGGCGTGCAGCTGGAAAGTGTCTTGCATATAGAAATTAATAGGCAAAGTAATATTGAGTTTATTGCGCAATTAAAAAGTAGTTTGCAAAGTGTTTTACAGGATGTTTGTGCGGCGACTGAAGATTGGCAACTTTGCCTTGCTAAAGTGCAAGCTGAGACTGAGATATTAAGAGGTAAGAATCAACCTGAGTTACAAGAGCCCATTGATTTTTTGCAGTGGTTACAAAATAATCATTTTATCTTTTTGGCTTACAGAGAATATCGGTTGATTAAGCAAGGAGAGGACATTGGTTTTAGTGTAGTTCCAGGCAGCGGCTTAGGCGTTTTACGCGATAATATTGCCACGATTCCTGAGCAAAATTTTATGCCGACCAGCTTGGATGTTTATCAATTATTAAATACGGCTAAACCGCTACTGATTACTAAGGCAACCAGTAAAGCAAGGGTGGATCGTCCCGTTTTTATGGACTATATCGGAGTCAAGCAATATGACGATACAGGGCAATTGATTGGTGAAAAACGATTTTTAGGTCTGTATGCTTCTTCAGCTTATTCTTGTGAACTTAATACGATTCCTATTGTACGCAGTAAAATCAAAACCTTAACCGAGCGTTTTGAAAAGGGACATCGCACGCATAGCACTCGGTCTTTGCTCTATGTGTTAAATTCATTGCCTAGAGATGAATTATTTCAAGCCAATGTAGATGCTCTGTATGGTTGTGCCATCGGGGTATTACAATTACAAGAACGACAACGTGTGCGTGTCTTTGTGCGCCATGAAGTTTATGGGCATTTTATTTCTTTATTAATCTTTGTTCCTAGAGAGCGCTATAACACTCAGTCACGGGAAAAAATTCAAGATATTTTATTGGATGTTTTTAAAGGTAGTGATACGGACTTTAGTGTCAAACTGAGCGAGTCGATACTCGCTCGAGTGCATTTTATTATTCATAGTAAAGAAAAATGCTGCATTCTTTATGATGTTAAAGACATAGAGCAACGAATAGTTGCGGCTTTATCGAATTGGCATGATGAATTAGCAGAAGAGCTGCACTTTTCCTACGGTGAAGCGGAAGCAAATGATTATTTGCAAGCTTATTGTGACGGCTTTTCTGAGGCTTATAAAGAGTCGGTTTCAGCGCGCAATGCTTTATTGGATTTAAAGCGCTTTGAGAAAATGGCGCAGGCTGAATTGTCGGTATTAGGTGTTTTGTATAGCCCCTTGACCGCGACAGAGCAAAAACAACTGTATTTTAAACTGTATTGTTTTGGTGAACTTGCCTCATTATCGCGTAGTCTGCCTATGCTGGAAAACATGGGGGTTAAAGTCTGTAGTGAACATCCTTATCAAATTGCTAAAAAAGGGCAAGATAAACGCTTTTGGATTCACGATTTCGGTTTGGGCTATGCGCATGTTGCTAAGTTAGATTTAGAATCATTAAAACCTCGTTTTCAAGAAGCTTTTGAGCAATGCTGGGCAGGGCGTGTGGAAAATGATGGATTTAATGCCTTAGTGATTAATGCTGGTTTAAATTGGCTAGAAGTGAATATTCTTAGAGCCTTATATTTTTATGTAAGGCAAATTGGCATAACTTTTAGTCAAAGTTATGTCGAACAAACTTTAATCCATAATGCCAATGTCGTGCAATTACTAGTGCAATTATTTACTGCGCGCTTTAAATTTTCAGAAAGCGTAACGGATACCGAGGGACTTTTAGTAGAAATTTCAGGCTTGATTGAGCAAGTTAAATCTTTGGATGAAGACCGTATACTTAGGCGTTATTTGAATTTAATTTTAGCGGCTGAACGAACTAATTTTTTCAATCAAACGGTTGATGAAAAGGGTGTTCCTTATTTTTCTATTAAGTTTAATTCGGCAAAAATTGACGAAATTCCATCGCCAATCCCTTATTACGAAATATTTGTTTATTCGCCTCGAATGGAAGGGATACATTTACGCGGTGGTGCTGTTGCCAGAGGAGGCATGCGCTGGTCTGACCGACGTGAAGACTTTAGAACTGAAGTGCTAGGTTTAATGAAAGCACAGATGACTAAAAATGCAGTTATTGTACCAACAGGGTCTAAAGGCGGTTTTGTGGTTAAAACTGTATGTGCCAAGGCGGATTTATTTGCCGAAGGTGTCGCTTGTTATCGCATTCTTATTCGAGGATTATTAGACCTTACCGATAACTATGCAGGAAATCAGGTGCTCAAACCCAAACAAGTGAATTGCTATGATGGTGATGATCCTTATTTAGTGGTGGCTGCGGATAAAGGGACGGCAAGCTTTTCGGACTATGCGAATGAGCTATCTAAAAGCTACCAATTTTGGCTCGACGATGCTTTTGCATCAGGTGGATCTGCTGGCTACGACCATAAAGAAATGGGTATTACTGCGCGCGGAGCTTGGGTTTCAGTGCAGCACCATTTTGATGGGTTAGGGATAGATATTCAGTATAATGCCTTTACTGTCGCCGGTATAGGCGATATGGCAGGGGATGTTTTTGGTAATGGTATGTTGTTATCTAATAAAATTAAATTACTCGCGGCATTTAACCATGAGTCTATTTTCCTTGATCCCAACCCGAATACAGACACGAGCTTCCAAGAACGACAACGTTTATTCAATTTAGAAAAATCAGGCTGGGGTGATTATGATGCCAGCCTGATTTCTGCAGGTGGCGGTGTTTATTCTCGTCAGGATAAAGTGATTGTCTTAAGTGATGCGGTCAGGGAAGTGCTGGAAATTAAAGCACAGAAATTATCACCTAATGAATTGATTAAAGCTATTTTGACTGCGCCTATAGATTTACTTTGGAATGGTGGCATAGGCACTTATGTTAAGGCCAGTTCTGAAGTCAATAGCGATGTCGGTGATCGAGCCAATGATGCTTTGCGTATTAATGGCAAGCAATTACGTTGTAAAGTCGTGGGTGAGGGAGGTAATCTAGGGCTTACTCAAAGAGGGCGTATTGAATATGCCTTGAATAAGGGCTGTATTAATACCGATTCGATAGATAATTCAGGTGGCGTGGACTGTTCAGATCATGAAGTGAATATAAAAATTCTGTTAAATGGTTTATTGCTACAAGGCGATATGACGGCTAAGCAGCGTGATGCATTGCTAGAAAGCATGACAGATCAAGTTGCCGAGTTGGTCTTACTGAATAACTATCAACAAAATCATGCGATTACCATGATTCAAAATGAATCAGTGCAACAGCTTCCTGCTTTAAAGCATCTAATGACGACTTTAGAGGCAAAAGCACATTTGAATTGTGCTTTAGAAAAATTGCTTAACGATAAAGAGATTCAAACACGTAAAATTTCCGGTAAAGGTATGACCCGTCCGGAAATCTCTGTATTACTCGCTTATACTAAGCTGTTATTTAAAACAAAATTACTGTCTGAATCTGAGCATATTAATTTGGCGCTGTATCAGCATGAACTCTCAGCTTATTTCCCCGAGCCTTTGCAACAAGCTTACGCCAAGGAAATACAAGAGCACCGCTTAGGCAAAGAAATCGTTGCCAATCGATTAATTAATAGTTTAATTAATCGTTTAGGTATTGTTTTTCCGCATCGCTTTATGGAAGAGTTAAGCTGTTCTGCATCAGGCTTAGTGAATACTTATAGCTGGGTATGTCGTATTTTTGAGATTGATTTGATCTGGAAAATGCAAAGTGAATTAGATGGGGTGGTGAGTAAATCAGTACTGGATGATATTAAGTTGCGTCTTAGACAGTTAATTGAGCGGGCTATGTATTGGTGCTCGCGTAGTGAACCTCAAGGTGAAGGAGATAATCATTATGTACAAAGTATTGCAGAATTGGCCGATAATTTGAATGGCTTGGTCACTAATAAAGAACAAAAATATATTGATAAGACCGTTGATGATTTAATTAAGGAGGGCGTAAATTCGGTATTAGCCTTGAAAATTGCTCAAATAGACATTTTATTTTCTTGTTTAAATGCGGTCAAAGTACATAAGAAAAGCCACTGCTCTTTACAGGAAGTGACTAAAGGCTTGTTTTATCAGGATGAGGCATTGAATCTTAACTGGCTGCGCAATCAAATTATTTTATTACCTCAAGAGTCAAGCTGGGAGGCACTCTCCAGGCGCGCCATGATTGATGAATATCATCAAGTTTGTTGTGTATTATTACAGAGTGTCTTGACCGAAGAAGGTAAGAGTATTGCGCTTAAATTAGAAACCTGGCGCGAAAAAAATGCCGTCGCATTTGAGCGTTATATTGCCATGATTAATTCCGCAGAAGCAGATAATAATGTGCAACTGGAAAAAATTGTGGTGATTTTAGGCACCAGTTGGAATTTAACGGTTTATGGTAATTAAGTTTAGAGTCGTACAATGAAAATTTTACTAATTACCCCACCGATGACTCAGTTAAATACGCCGTACCCAGCCACAGCGTATTTAACGGGATTTTTAAAGCAAGAAGGCTATGCGGTAGCGCAACGTGATTTGGCTATTGATCTGTTATTAAGTATCTTCTCGCGCCAAGGTTTAGAGAAATTATTGGATCAGCTAGAAACTAATTTCGAAAGTGTTGATGACGATGATTTGCCAGATAGTGTGTATAACTTTTTAGCTAATTATGCGCAATATTATCAATGTATTGATGGCGTTATTCGTTTTTTACAGGGAAAAGACCCAAGCTTATCTTTACGTATCGCTAAGCGTAATTTTTTACCAGAAGGTCCGCAGTTTGAATCGTTGGAACAAATGGAAGAGATGAATGCTGAAGTATTGGAGCAAGCTTTTGGACAATTAGGCGTACAAGATAAAGCCAAATATTTAGCGACCTTATTTATTAATGATATTGCAGCAGTCATTACTGAAGGCATCGACCCGCATTTTGAAGTGTCTCGTTATGCAGAACGGCTTGCAGCCTCTAATCCTAGTTTTGATGATTTATATAATACATTACATGCGCCAGAACCTAGCTATACAGAGCTAATTATTGAGCAATTATTACAGCAATATATAGATCAGGAAGCACCGACAGTTTTAGGTATCAGCGTACCTTTTCCAGGGAATATGTTGGGCGCATTGCAGGCAGCTAAGTATTGCAAGCACTATGCGCCAGATATAAAAGTCATTTTAGGTGGTGGTTTTATCAATACCGAGTTACGCGCACTAAAAGAGCCGCGTATTTTTGAAACTATAGATTATATTTGCCTAGATGATGGTGAACGGCCTCTATTAACCTTATTGGAATATTTTAAGGGTGATCGGCAGCGTGAGGAATTACTCAGAACCTATTATTTGCAAGATGGTGTTGTCATTTTTAATGCCCAGTCAACGTTGCACGATATTGCCCAAAAAGAGGTAGGTACGCCCAGTTATGAAGGCTTGCCTATCGAGAAGTATTTGTCTTTGTGCGAAGTACTTAATCCTATGCATCGGATTTGGAGTGATGGCCGTTGGAATAAAATTACTATTGCTCATGGTTGTTATTGGGCAAAATGTAGTTTCTGTGATATTAGCTTGGACTATATTGACAAATACGATGATGCGGGCGCGGATATTACCGTGCAACGCATTCAAACTTTAATTGCCGAAACAGGGCAAACTGGTTTTCATTTTGTTGATGAAGCAGCACCGCCTAAAGCTTTATTTGCTTTAGCGAAAAAATTAATCGAGCAAGATATAGTTATTACTTGGTGGGGCAATATCCGCTTTGAAAAAACTTTTACAGCAGAGAAGTGCCAGCTACTAGCTGATTCAGGCTGTATTGCCGTGAGTGGCGGTTTAGAAGTTGCCTCAGATAGATTGCTCACCTTAATGCAAAAAGGTGTCAGTGTTGCTCAAGTGGCTAAAATCACCAAAGCATTTACTGATGCAGGAGTTTTAGTTCATGCGTATCTGATGCATGGCTTTCCCAGTCAAACTGAACAAGAAACAGTGGATGCTTTAGAGTATGTGCGCCAGTTAATGCTTAATGGCTGTATTCATTCGGCTTACTGGCATCGATTTGCAGCGACTATTCATAGTCCGGTGGGTTTAAACCCTGAAATATATGGAATTAAGCTCATACCAAATGAAAATGTATTGTTTGCAGAAAATGATGTGGATTATATTGATTCCGTGCAAACGGATCATGATTTTCTCGGTATTGGATTAAAAAAAGCTTTGTATAATTATATGCACAATATGGGTTTTGAATATCCCGTATCGTTTTGGTTTGATGAGCAGGTAAGTGAAACGCGTATAGAGGAAGATTATATTGCGCGGTGTTTGTATTAAAATCGCTAAGTCAGATTTAATACGGGACGATTACCATATTTGTAGGGCGGACTTTCACTGAAGGCGAAACATTAAGGTAGGGTACGTATTGCGTACCTTTCGGTGTAACAAGGTATGCGGTGCATGCCCTACATAAATTGTGCCGGTTTAAAATACTAGCCACTTTTTAGCAATGGCGGACTAAAGTCGGTCCTACTTTTTAGGTGTTCCATGTTGCGTGGATAGATATGTAAGTAGGGTATCCACCACATACCTCGTTAGCTCATACAAGCAAGAAACAGTGAAAATTAATTCTTGAGAGCGGCTTTAATTCGCAATAAAGACTCTGAATCCAACTCAGCCGTACGCTGATGGTTTACGCATAAAGCCCCTCTAAAGCCTAAATAATCAGCTTGTAAAGGTAGTAGCGTAGCAATGTCAGACTCTCGCAGTGATCCCGCTAGACCACAAAGTAATTGCTGCTGTTTTGCTGATTTAACAAACTCCTGAATTATTTCTAATGACATAACTTGTGTCAGTGAGCCATTAGTCTTGTCCATTGTATCGAGCATAATGCCATTAAATCCCGCGCCTGAAAATAATGGAATACTATTCAGGTCAGGTTGCTGATCGGCAAATAATACAGCGATTAATTTTAAACCACGTTGCGTTAGAACTTGCAGTTGATTAATAATCGATGCCCAGTCTCTATCAGGAAAAAAACCAATTTTTATATACTCTACGCCAGTCTCAGCCATTTTTTCTACGGCACTAAAAATCAGCTCGGCTTGCATGGGCAAGTCGCCCACAGTTGCGCTGATTGGGCTGGTTTGTTCGAGTGCAGTAACAATCGTTTGGACATCGACAATATCCAAAGCGCCTAGAGCGCCTCGGGCAGGTTGTTTTAAATCAATAATATCAACCTTAGCGTGTTGTGCTATTAAAGCTTCTTCTAGGCTATTAACGCTGGCAAGCATTTTATTCATTGTGCTTGTAACTCTCTTAATTTCTGTTCGATGGCTTTCGAAACCCAGTCCCATGCCTCTCTTTCACGTGGGCCTGCTGTCTTGTTAAAACCGATATGTAAATATTCCAGTTCCGTATGGATTTTTGCCGGTGATAAACGAGTAATGCGGCTTAGTAGTATAGCAGCCTCTAAAACTGAAAATTGCGCACGATTAAAGCCAGTAAATGGAGCATGATTGGCCCGGCGAATAGCTCGGCAGAATAATTTAGGACGTACTGGGTCGTCATCCACATGGGTTAGTTCGACTTCGCAATGCGCTAAAGCATCACTTAAGAAATAACCCTCTACTTTTTTAGCTTTTCGTAAAGGCCAGTCACGGTGCCCTGTTAAGCTGCCAGCAAAAATTCGAACATCATCAGTATAATTAATAATAGCTATTTTATTAGCCAAAATATTATCTAAAGTCGCTGAGGGTTTAAAAGGCAAAATAACAAATTCATCACCGGCAGCGTGTATGCCCATAGGAGCAATATGCGTTTCGCCGGCGCTATTTTGTGTGGTAACAATGGTTTCTTGAATCATGATTTTGTAAATGTAGTTCCAGCGGGTTTGAAGGTGTGTAAATCAATAGTTTGTTCGCTCACTTTTGCAGCGCAACCCCAGTCTAAGGATTGATCTTGGTTAAAGCGTTTGCCTAATTGCCAAGCAGTTTCTGCGCGTGCTAATTCAACGCCTAAATAAAAAGCATGTCCGGCATCATCTTCAACCTTGAGTTTAGGGTATAAATCAAAAGGGTCAATGGCGTTATGCATGCCATCACGATTATAAATATGTACACCTTCTGCACTAATTTGAATACGGAAACTCGGATCTTTGACTTGGTCTGCAAATTCTTTGATTTCATCCAATGAATAAGGGAAGGGTGAAGGCTCATGTAAGGCCATCAAGCCTGGATCGATATGTTTAGGCAAAGTATTGTTTTCTTTGGCTGCATACATAATGCGCCGTGCTAAGTCTGCTTCTTTGATAGCGCGGCAAGCATGCTGGCTAACTTCTGTGGCTAAAATATGCTTAATATCGAGTTCTGAACACATGCCTAATAATAAGGCATTCATACCCGCGGTATCAGCATGGGTGAGTTCAGTAATATTACCGACACCGAGCATCATTTCAATATCAGGATATTTTTGTCGAACCGTATGATAACGAACGACTGAATCAGTAAAGCCAAAATGCAAAGGATCAAGAATAGGGTCAACAATAAACGGCTTGTTTTTACTCTGCAAGATAGAAATCACATTATCTAAAGAGCTTAAATCGGTGTGTTTCTCAGGAATAATAATCGGGATGGCATCGACTTCATCGGCCACCCATAGGGTGCTTTCGTGCAAACTCAGCATATAATCTGCACCGGCTTTCGCACCGCGTAATAAATCATCCGTCTCTAAAGAATCAATACTGACTAAAAAGCCTTCTTGTTTGAGCGTGCGGATAATATCTTCCATATGCGCAAATGGCGTATCAGGTAGACAGCCTATATCAATGACGTTAGCGCCATTCTCTTTATAATAGTAAGCCCGTTTAACGACCTCTTCAACACTGACATTAGGCGCATCGACAATTTCCGCAAAAATTTTAACATCGTAATGACTAAGATCAATTTTAAGCGCTTGTTTACCAAAATAAAGTGGTAGATCTTTTAATTCGTCAGGACCGCGCTCAACAGGCGTATTCAATAGTTTTGACAGCGACTCTAAATCGCCACGGCAACGCCCTGGAACCATAATGCGATCAGCATTAAAGGTGTCTTTTAAACGGCGACCAATCATGTCCGCAGTCATGAGTGCCGCCACTTTAACGCCAATTTGATGCACGGTATAAGTAAATTCCGGCTGCATCTTTTCTAAAATCTGATGCAATTGTTTTTCCGCTAATTTACCGGTTAAAAATAAGATATGTTCACTCATGATAGTGAGGCAAGTCGTTGTTGTACGGCAATAATCAGCTCATCGACACTTTCAACGACGGTTGTGTATTCAATGTCACGTAATTTATCGGTAGCTTCTAGGTCAATATTGCGCGGGTAAACCATTACTTCGCCACCCGGTGCTGTGGTTTTCATTTCAGGGGCAATATCGCAAGGATAAACAATATTAGGAATGCGGCACTTGCCTGCTTGTGAATAGAGATTAGTGACCAGTGAATCAGCAATGCCTAACACGCATTTGGCAACCGTATTAGAGGTCGTTGGAGCAACCACAAGTGTGTGGTAATAACCCTTATAAAATAAACCGACCGGGGGTGCCGAGGCAGCTTTATCGCGGTAAATATGCACGCGATCGCGTAAATCGTTAATCTGAATGCCATACATTTTTAGCACTTCTTCACCAGCTTGGCTTAGATATAAATCGACATTATCTAAAGTCAGCATAAATTCTATGCACTCTTCAATATAGTGTCCGGAGCCAGTAACGGCCCATGCAATACGCGGTGAAGTCATAACTATCTGTATAATAAGTTTTATAATGAGGAAGAGCGATAAGGCTCTGTACCCTCTGAGCTTTGGTCAAATAACCACTTATTATATACGCTGCCCTGTCATATTGGCGTATTTCTTAATAAATTTTGTGCGAGTAAAGGACTTATGTTTAATAATTTAACCCATCCGTTGATTATGGGGATTCTTAATGTCACCCCTGATAGTTTTTCTGATGGCGGTCATTATGCCGATATAGCCAGCGCGGTAGAACAAGCGCGGCAAATGATAGAGCAGGGTGTGGATATTATTGATATAGGGGGCGAATCCACACGCCCCGGATCAGAGCCTGTTTCCGCAGAAGAGCAAATACAACGTGTCGTACCGGTTATAATGGCGATACGCCAAGAATTATCACCTAGCATTGCCATCAGTATTGATACAACCTTAAGTGCGGTGGCTGATGCGGCGCTGGACGCAGGTGCAACGCTGATCAATGATATTTCAGCTGGCCTACAAGATAAAAAGATATTTTCCGTAGCGGCTAAGCGCAATGTGCCGATTATTTTGATGCATATCAAAGGTCAGCCGAAAACGATGCAGCAAGAACCTTATTATGAAGATGTTGTGAGTGAAGTATTAACACATTTACGAGTGCAAATTGAACTGGCTTTAGCGGCAGGTGTAAAAAAGCACAATATAGCCATTGATCCCGGTATTGGTTTTGGTAAACGCAAACAGGATAATTTGGATTTATTAGCGCATCTAGATAAGTTTGTCGCTACTGGTTATCCGGTTTTATTGGGCACGAGCCGTAAACGGTTTATGGGCGGTATTTGTGCCGTTACTGAGCCAATGGAATTAGTAACTGCAACAGCGGTAACGACTGCTTTAGGCGTTATGCAGGGGGTGCAAATGTTTCGAGTTCATGATGTTAAGGAAAATAAGCAAGCAGCAGATGTGGCATGGGCGATAAAACAGGCTTTTATCCAAGAGTAGGAACGAGAATTCAATAATACCCGAGTCTGATTCGTCTTTTAACTCCACAAACGCGCTAGAAAACCAGTTGCGTAGCTCGCTATTCGCCTCGCCTGTTTTTCTAACACGCCTGTGAAGCCAAAATCCTGCGTCATACTTTCGGGTTTTATTAAACCCTCGTTCCTTAGCGCTAAGCTTTGCTTTATTTACTGGCAAGTAAGAGGCTTAAATTGCACCGGTCAATTATGTATGTTTAAATCAGCGAGCAATATTGCGTGGTAGGCAGTTTATTAGCCTAACAAGTCATATTTAATTTAGATTTTGTGGTATCCATCTCGCCACAAAGTTTTATCAAAAAGAGGTGATACTATGGAGATATTAATATGAATGGTCTTTCAGCACTGTCTGTAAGTATTGGGCTTTTAGCGGGATTAGCAACATTTTTAGCGGTTGGCCCTCTCAGTGGTGTATTTTTAATTTGGGCATTAACCATCACATGGGCAGCTTATTTTGCCTTAGGTGGCGATAATAAAGCCGCTGTTAATACTGCTGTCTGCAGTGTTTTTGGTGTGTTTGTAGCTACTTATGCCGCGTATGAAATCGCTACTATTTCACCTGATGCTATGCTTGGTTTTCCATTAATGGCTGCTGTTATTGTGACAGTTACTGTTATCGCGATGTGTTTAGCAGCAAACGTACCTGCTCTAGCAACTATTCCTGCTAGCGTACTTGGCTATTCAGCAACTTTTGCTTATTTATTACAAACACCAGGAAAACTTTCTACGGACGTTTTATTGAATGTTGGTTGGGATAATCCTTTGTTTATTGTTTCTTTCTCGCTTGTTCTAGGTTTAGGCTTCGCGATTGCTTCCGTTAAATTAGCAGCGAAATTAACAACAATCGCAGAATAAGTTTAGTTTTCTGTTAGGTTAACTTTTCATTATTAAAGGGTACAGGCTGTTTTTTCAGTTCATCATTCCTGAGTGCTGTTAGCAGGAATCTATGTTTAACGTGGATTCCCGATAAAAGACTTTGGGAATGACGATATTTTTATAGGTATTTGCCCGTAAATAATGAGAAGTTAGCTGTTAGATTGATAGGCCGAATAAGTTAAATAATTTAACTTATTCGGCCTATTTTTTATGTATTGATTGTTAGTCAATGCAATATTTACTTCCTCCCCTAAATTCCTTTTATCGTGCTAGCTAAAGCATCTACTTGAAGCGATAAGCACAAATTACTTTGGAATAATCTATAGCTAAGCTGTATTATTGGAAGCTTAATTCTAAGTCTAGTGAAATGGTGCTATGGAACAGAGAAAAAGACCGCTTTCCCCTCATTTACAAGTCTATCGTTTACCCTTAACCGCTGTTGTTTCTGTCACCCATCGAATGACGGGCGTGTTGTTGACGGCTGGCTTGATGTTATTTGTTGTCAGTTTGGCAATGATTCAATGCGGAGCAAGTAGCTTTAATGCTATGCAAACCTTTATTCAGCAGCCTTTAGTTGAAATTGCGCTATGGCTAATGATTTACGCCTTATTTTTTCATTTATGTCATGGCATACGGCATTTATTCTGGGATGCCGGTGAAAGCTACGACAAGCTATTAATGAATTACTATATTATTTTAGAGTTGTTTGGCTCGGTGGCATTAACGAGCATGAGCTTTTTATTTGTACAAATGGGAAGCTAATTATGAAATATCAAACTCCTTTAGCGAAAGCGCGCGGATTAGGCTCTGCTAAAAGTGGTACTAAACACTGGTGGATGCAACGTGTTACCGCAGTCGCTTTAATTCCTTTGTCTTTCTGGCTAATTCTCTTTGTTCAGCAATTGTTTCATGCCTCTTACCCTGAAATAAAGCAGTGGCTGGTTAGCCCGCTGAATTTCACTCTATTAATTGCTTGGGCTTTTGTTGGCTTTTATCATGCAGCTTTAGGTTTGCAGGTGGTTATTGAAGATTACTTAAGTCCTGAATGGTTGAAAATTGTCACCGTTTGGTTGGTTAAATTGACGTTTCTGGGGGCGGCGATTGCTGCGCTGGTTTTTGCTATTCGCATCGCTATTTCAGTAGGCTAAAAATGAAAGATAAATATAAAATTATTGAACATGAATACGATGTGGTGGTCGTGGGTGCCGGTGGCGCTGGTTTACGTGCAACTTTTGGCATGGCAGAAAAAGGCTTAAAAACTGCCTGTATTTCTAAAGTATTCCCAACACGCAGTCATACTGTTGCCGCGCAAGGCGGTATTAGTGCCGCTTTAGGTAATAATGGCGAAGATGATTGGCGCTGGCATATGTACGATACTGTCAAAGGTTCGGATTGGCTGGGTGATCAGGATGCGATTGAATATATGTGTCGTGAAGCAATCCCCGCGGTTTTAGAGTTAGAGCATTATGGCGTGCCTTTTTCGCGTAATCCCGATGGCAAAATTTATCAGCGGGCTTTTGGTGGTATGACTACGCATTTTGGCGAAGGTACAGCGCAACGCACTTGTGCGGCTGCAGATGTTACTGGTCATGCGATCTTACATACCTTATATCAACAAGCATTAAAGCATGAGGCTGAGTTTTTTATTGAGTATGTAGTGCTTGATTTAATCATGGAAGAAGGTGTTTGTCGTGGTGTCTTAGCCTGGTGCTTAGATGATGGCTCTTTGCATGCCTTTAAAGCACATACCGTAGTTTTAGCAACCGGTGGTTATGGGCGTTGTTATTTTTCGAGCACCTCGGCACATACTGTGACCGGTGATGGTAGCGCGATGGTTTTACGTGCCGGGTTACCTTTGCAGGATATGGAATTTATTCAGTTCCATCCCACCGGTATTTATGGCGTAGGCTGTTTAATTACTGAAGGCGTGCGTGGCGAAGGCGGTTATTTAACCAACTCTGAAGGTGAGCGCTTTATGGAGCGTTATGCACCACATGCCAAAGATTTAGCTTCGCGCGATGTGGTCAGTCGTGCGATTACTATGGAAGTCAATGCGGGGCGTGGTGTAGGAGACAATAAAGACTGCGCTTTTTTACATATCGAGCATTTAGATCCTGAGCTGATACATGAGCGTTTACCGGGAATTTCTGAAACGGCACGCGTTTTTGCGGGTGTTGATGTCACTAAAGAGCCGATTCCGATTATTCCAACCGTACATTACAATATGGGCGGCATTCCGACTAATTATAAGGCGGAAGTAGTGACTTTAAAGGATGGTAACCCTGATGCTGTAATTCCGGGGTTAATGGCCATAGGTGAGGGTGCTTGTGTTTCGGTGCATGGCGCGAACCGTTTGGGTTCTAATTCATTACTGGATATTGTTGTTTTTGGGCGTGCGGCCGCGATACGTTGTGCCGAATTAATTAAGCCGGGAACGGCACATAAACCTTTAGCAGAAGGTGCGTATGATGCTGCTTTGGCGCGATTTGAGAAAATCCGTAATGCTGAAGGGAGCTTGAAAATCTCTGAAGTCCGGTTAAATATGCAGCATACGATGCAAAATCATGCGGCAGTTTTTAGGACGGCTGATATTTTGGCGAAAGGCGAGAAAGAAATTGCTAAAGTACGTGATTCATTTACAGATATTAAAATTAGCGACCGTTCATTAATTTGGAATACTGATTTAGTGGAAGCCTTAGAGCTAGATAATTTACTGGATTTATCGCTGGTAACGATGGGAGCAGCGGCTAACCGTACTGAAAGCCGTGGTGGACATGCGCGCGATGATTTTCCCGAGAGAGATGATAAGCAGTGGTTAAAGCATTCTTTATTATGGATTGAGAATAATAAAGTGAAAATCGATTACCGGCCTGTGCATATGTATACCTTAACCGATGATGTTGAGATGATTCCACCAAAAAAGAGGGTTTACTAATGGTCGAATTTACTTTACCCAAGAACTCAAAAGTACAGAAAGGTAAGCATTTTCCAGCAGCTAAAGGTGTAACACGAATTAAGCGCGTGGAAGTTTATCGTTGGGATCCAGGTACTGATGAGAACCCTCGTATTGATAGTTATGAAATTGACTTGGATCAATGCGGCGCGAAGGTTTTAGATTTAATTATCAAGATTAAAGATGAAATTGATAGTACTTTAACCTTCAGGCGCTCTTGCCGTGAGGGCGTATGTGGTTCTTGTTCGATGAATGTTAATGGTAAAAATACCTTGGCGTGTATTAAGCCGATTTCTGACATTAAAGGTACGGTGAAAATTTTCCCACTGCCGCATATGGATGTCGTGAAGGATTTAGTAGCCGATATGACGCATTTTTATGCGCAATATTCATCGATTAAACCGTGGATAAAAACGCAAACCCCTGCGCCAGCCGATAGTGAACGCTTGCAGGGTGTTGAAGAACGCAAACAATTAGATGGACTGTATGAATGCGTGTTATGTGCGTGTTGCTCGACTAGCTGCCCGAGTTATTGGTGGAATAGTGAACGCTATTTAGGACCGGCAGTATTATTGCAAGCGTATCGCTGGATTAATGATAGTCGTGATGAAAACACAGGTGAGCGCCTAGATGAATTAGAAGATCCGTTTAAACTGTATCGCTGTCACACGATTATGAATTGTACTGATACTTGCCCAAAAGGCTTAAATCCCGCAAAAGCTATTGCTGAAGTTAAGAAAATGTTATTAGTCAGGCAGGAAGGTTAGGCGTTGAATTTAGAGTTAAAACGCCTGCGCTGGCAATGTCGGCGCGGTGCTAAAGAGTTGGATGCGGTTTTGTGTCGTTATCTTGAAGGTAGTTATATAACGGCAGCTAGCTCTGAACAGCATTTATTTTTGGAATTATTAGCTTTAGAAGATGATGCTTTATTGGCTTATTTTTTTGCTAATGTCACGCCAGAGACGGAAGGATTAAAGCAACTTGTCGGCAAAATCCGAAGCACCTTTATGGGTTGAAGTTAAGCAATCACGTTATTTGCTTATTTTTATTATACTTACGCATAGTTTAGCTATACTTAGTGTATTGATGCTGTCTCTTTTCTTTGGATTGAAGTTGTTGTTTATATCCTTGATCTTCGGTAGTTTGTATTTTCAGTTATATCGTTATAAGCAAGAGTTTTATCTCTTTATTTTAAAACATAGCGCTGAATTTTCTTGGCAGTTATTGGATAAAGCTGATTTCGTAGAGGTACAAATTTTAGGCTCTAGCGTGATCAATGAATGGCTTATTATTTTACATGTACAGATTAATAAGAAACGCCGTAGTTTATTGGTTTTCCAAGATGCTGTGCCTGCAGAAATATACCGGCAACTTAGAGTTACTTTAAAAATTACCTCGCTGACAGATCGCTAAGTTCAGAGTGTATAATGACCTAAGCATCATTAAAATTAGGATAAAAGAGTTATGTCATCTACTCAACTCATGCAGTTGGAAATTTCTAAATTAAAGAATTTACCGCCTTTACCTGAGGAGAGCGCGCGTATTTTAACAGCGCTTAATGACCCTGATATTGAGTTAGAAAAACTGGTTGATTTGTTATTAACATCGCCTATTCTTGTTGGGCGATTGTTAGGCTTGGCAAATTCTGCTTATTTTGGTTACCCCGGTACAGTTACTAACTTAAAAGTCGCTATTATTAATGTTTTGGGCTTGAAGTTGGTTAAAAGTCTCAGTTTAAGTATTTTGCTTGGTACTGCGTTGGATAGTAGTCAGTGTAGTCATTTTGAGCCAGAACGGTTTTGGCTTAATACTTTATTAACGGCTGTCAGTGCTCAAAAATTAGCTGTGCTCATAAAGCAAAAATCTTTAGACCCATCACTAGCATATACCTCTGGTATTTTGTTGCATATTGGGTTATTAGCCGCAGTACATGTATACCCTGAGCAGATGGAACAATTATTACTGTTAGAGAAAAAAGGTGAGCTTACTTTAGGTGGGCTGATGGCGCAGTATCATATGATTGATCAATATGAGGTGGGAGGCTATTTATTAGAGCGCTGGAAATTACCTGATGTCTTTCAACAGGTGGTGAAGCATTATATGGATACCGGCTACCAAGGTGAGGTTTTACCTATGATTAGCTTATTGAAGTTGGCTAATGTCTTGGTAAGAATGATACGTCATGATAAAGAAAGTATACCTAGTGAAGGTTTTGCTTTAATGCAAACTTTATCGATAAAAGAACCAGAAATATTAAATATTAAAGTAGAGATATCTGAAAAAATGGATGATTTGAACGCATTAGTAAAAACGATGACAGGTAAATAAATCTATGGGATTTAAGGATGTAGGCGAGGTCGATATGTTCGATTTTCAAGATATACTTGTTGATTTGTTGAATTCATTATCAGTAGTCAGAAGTTTATCTGAAATAGAGAACCATCAGCATAATACTAGTGAAAAAGATCTGGTGTTAAATGCACTGAATATCTTAATTAGTAACCAAGATATGGAGCGCTGCTCTTTTTTTATTAAAACTAAAGATGATTGTCTGGTTAATTTAACGGGCCTTAGTGCTGGCGAAGCATCAAGTGGTGAGCATGGGGCACATAGCCCAGTAACCTTCAAAATTGGTGAAGGGATTATTGGTTTAGCTGCACAACTGGGCGAACTACAAAATTGCCCTGATTGCCATAATGATGAGCGCTTTGCTTCCGCGAATAAGGCATTTGCCCCTGGCTCTATTATTAGTGTACCAGTTATGGCTTTAGGTGAATTATTTGGGGTGCTAAATATCTCCCACCCTGAAGCGCATTATTTTTCTGATTGGCATATTCGCCTATTAGCAATTTATAAAAATATGCTTGGGCAATTAATCAGTAATTTCCGTTTATTAAAGAAAATGGAATTGCATATTGCGCAAAAAACAAAGCATTTAGAGAATGCATTAGACGAGGCAAGTGAGCTTAAAAGACGTTACGAAAGTTTATCGATGAAAGATAGTTTAACGGGCTTATATAATCGGCGTTTTTTTTATACGCAAGTAACGCAGTCCGTTGCTAGGGCAGCGCGTAATGGAGAGGCACTATGTATATTGCTGATAGATTTAGATTCTTTTAAGGTAATCAATGATAAGTACGGTCATAATTGTGGTGATCAAGTTTTAGTCGATGTGGCTAACGCCTTAAAAAGAGAAATGCGTGATACAGACGTTATTGCACGTTTTGGTGGTGAAGAATTTGTCGTGTTATTTTCTCAGCCAAACTCTAGAAATGGTTTGATTTTTGCTGAAAGAGTTTGCAAGGCAGTCGAGTCATTGCAGTGGGTATTTAGCCAGCAACAAGTTTCAATTAGTGCCAGCATTGGCATGTTCTGTATGACACAGCAGATACTACAAGAGCAAGGTGAGGATATTGATAGCTTTATTCATTATGCTGATTTAGCAATGTATAAAGCAAAGGATTTGGGTAAGAATCAAGTTGCTATATTTTCTGAGGACTTATTAGGGGCTGAAACTTAGGTTGTAAAAGAGCTTAAATATTAGTCAATGAGTGGTGTGTTTAATCTACTTTCAGTTTGAATTGTGTTATATAGTGATGTTACGCAAAAACATGAAAAGTGACTCAAGAAGGGTTGAATTTCTAACGAGCTAATTATTTTTTCTCCTGCTTTCAGAAGAGTTAATGAGGTGAAGAAAATGAAAGCAGATATTCTAGATTTCTAATTATGGTTTTTCCTGTCCACTCAGCAACATTTCTTTAGCATGAACTACTGTCGATTTTGTTATATTCACTCCACCTAGCATGCGTGCTGTTTCTTCTATTCGTTGTTCAGTTGATAAGGTTTTAACTTGTGAGGTTGTCATAGCCTCATCGCTGCTTTTATAAACAAATAAGTGTTGATGTGCTTGTGCCGCAACTTGTGGTAGATGGGTAACGCATAAGACTTGCGCCTTATTACCTAAAGTACGTAATTTCTGCCCAACAATTTCTGCAATACCGCCACCGATACCTGAATCTACTTCATCAAATATCATTGTAGCTGCATTTTTATCGTGACTAGTCGTGACTTGAATAGCTAAACTTATACGCGATAGCTCACCGCCTGAAGCTACTTTAGCTAAAGGGCGTAGAGGTAATCCTTTATTGGCACTGACTAAAAATTCTATTTTGTCAGAACCATTGATTTTAGGTTGCTCAATCGCCAGAGGTGATACGTTAATGCTAAATTCTCCCTGCGGCATGCCCAGTTCTTGAATCATCGTAGAAATAAGTGCGGATAGTTTTTCTGCGCTTATTATGCGTTTTTGACTTAGTGTTTTCGCTAGGGAAAAATACTGTTGCTGGTTTTGCTGAACAAAGCTGGTTAATTCATCTATGCGCTCAGTGCTATTGCTTAAGTTTTCTAAGTCTTGGCTTAATTTTTCGGCAACTTGAGGCAGCTCGTCTGGGCTGACATGATGTTTACGTGACAGGTTTTGGATAATACTAATTTGATTATCTAATTCTTGCATACGTTGTGGGTCAATTTCTTGGGATTCAAGAAAACGACGTAGTTGTTGCGTGGCTTCACTTATTTGTATTTGCGCTTCAATTAATAGCTTATTCGGTTCATCAAATTCACCTGCTAATGAGCTTAGTCCCGTTAAAGCGCTGATGCTCTGGTTAACTAAATCATTAGCCGATTGTTGTTCATTTTCCGAAAGCAGTTCTAGTTGAGTTTGACCAACCTTTAAAATTTGCTCTAAATTGGCCAGTTTAGTATGTTCTGCAGAAAGTGCGGCATAATCATAATTAACTAAATCCAGCTGCTCCAATTCATTAAGTTGATAACGTAATAAATCTTCCTGATTACTTTGATCTGTTGATGACTTAATTAATGCTTCTAATTCATAATAATTAGCGCGCCATTGCAAATAGGCTTGATTAGTTTCCGCAAGTAAGCTGGTATTTTGTGCATAGTTATCGAGTAATTCTCGTTGCTCATCACTTTCTAATAAGGTCAGGTGTGCATGTTGACCGTGAATTTCAACTAATTGTGAGCTAAGTAACTTTAATGCTTGCAGCGTCGTTGGGCGACCATTGATATAGGCTTTTGAACGACCATCTTGACGAATAGTGCGACGAATTAAGCATTGACTATCAGCATCTAATTCATTTTCTTCTAGCCATACTTGTGCGGCGGGCGCATCACTTAAATCAAAGCTTAAATTGATTTCGGCACGCTGACTACCTGGGCGTACATAGCTTGCATCTGCTCTTTCACCTAAAGCAAGCCCTAAGGCGGTGAGTAAAATAGATTTACCTGCGCCTGTTTCACCGGTGAGTACAGAGAGGCCTTTTTCTAAATTGAGGTCTAAGGACTCAACGATGGCAAGATCAATAATATTAAGGTTTTGTAGCATAATTAAGTTGGGTAGCCACTGCTCCAGCTGAGTTTGTCACGTAAGGTGTGGAAAAAATCATGATTTTCCGGATGCAGTAAGGTAATCGGATTAGGGTCCTTTTTAATCAGAATTGTATCACTGATTAATACATCAGGAATGGCTATATGATCGCAAGTGACTTGGGCATTAATTTCGTTGGTTTTGATGAAATTGATTTCTATTTCAGAGTTATCATCAATCACAATAGGGCGATTAGATAAAGTGTGGGGGTTGAGTGGCACTAATAATAAAGCATTTAATGAAGGATGAATAATAGGTCCACCTGCAGAGAGCGCATAAGCAGTTGACCCAGTAGGTGTTGAGATGATTAAACCGTCTGAACGCTGCGTATTAAGGTAAACGCCATCAATCGTAGTTTGCAATTCAATCATGCTCGGTGTAACCCAGCGATGGATAACAACTTCATTGACTGCTGTCTCTTCGTGGATAATTTGATTATCTCGGATGATTTTAGTACGTAATAAATAGCGTTTTTCTTTACGAAACCGGCCTTGCAATATATCGTTTAATTTACTGAGCAGCTCGTCGGGTGAAATATCTACCAGAAAGCCCACGCGCCCAAGATTAACACCGATAAGTGGAATATTATTACCTGCAGCAATACGGGCTGCTGATAAAAAAGTCCCATCTCCACCCATAGCAATGAGTACATCACAATGCTGAGCTAGTTTTTCTGCAGGGACAGTGTTTCCAGAAAAATCAGGGACTAAGGGGGCGCTAATAGAATCAATAATAATTTGGTAATGCGGCTTTAGAAATTGGTAGAGTTCGTTTAAGGTCTCGGCAATACTTGAGTCGCTGGATTTCCCTAAAATGCCAATCGTTTTAAATTCTGTCAACATGGATGTTTTTTCTAAACGCAAATAAGCTGCAAATTATAGCTTATAATGAGCTCATAAACCCCTTAGCTTGTGAATGGTCTGATAATAATGTTAAAAAAAATACTGTTACCCACAATTTTCATATTGTTAGCGTATGCTTTGTGGTTAAGCCCCGATTTTAATCAAATTGCCGCGGGTGTGGCGATTTTTCTTTTCGGCATGCTGTCTTTAGAGCAAGGTTTTCAATCTTTTACGGGTGGTACTTTAGAAAATATTTTACGTGTCAGTACTGATAAATTATGGAAAAGCCTAAGTTTTGGTGCCATTTCTACCACATTGATGCAATCCAGTTCTTTGGTTACTGTCATCACTATTTCATTTTTAAGTGTTGGAATATTAGATTTAGCGGCCGGCATTGGCATTATTTTTGGTGCTAATTTAGGAACGACTACTGGCGCGTGGTTAATTGCTGGCTTTGGTTTAAAGGTGAATATTGCTGCTTACGCAATGCCTATGCTGGTGCTGGGTATCTTGTTGGTATTTCAAAAGAGTAAAGTTTTAAAAGGGTTAGGGGCTATTTTAGCGGGTATGGGCTTTTTATTTTTAGGTATCTCCTATATGAAGGAAGGTTTTGAAACCTTCCGAGAAACCATTGATTTAGCACAATATGCTCTCACTGGTATAAAAGGATTACTGATTTTTACCTTAATTGGTATTGCGGCAACGGTTGTTATGCAATCTAGTCATGCGACGATGGTATTAATTATTACCGCTTTATCGGTGCAACAAATTACTTATGAAAATGCTTTAGCATTGGCAATTGGCTCTAATGTTGGGACAACGATTACTGCGATTATTGGAGCTATGAGCGCTAGTGTAGAAGGCAAGCGTTTAGCAGGTGCACATTTATTATTTAATGTTATTACTGGGGTCATTGCTTTACTGATGATAAATCAGTTTATTCATTTTGTTGATTTAATCGCAGAAGCGGTAAATATAGGTGCAAGTGATTACACGCTTAAACTGGCTATTTTTCATACACTGTTTAATTTGGTTGGTGTGGTTATTATGTTGCCCTTTATTGGTCGCATGGTGACTTTCTTAGAAAGAGTATTGAAAGGAGAAAGCACTAAAGTTGATCAGCCTAAATACCTTAATGATTCGGCAATGGCATTCCCTGATACTTTAGTTTTGGCGGTACGGCAAGAAACAGTACGTTTGTATCAACATGCCAGTCATATTATTTTAAAAACAATTGGGCTGTCTCCTAGTAGTGTATTTTCTGAACAGGATTTACAGCAACTTGTTGTACAAAGTAGAAAAATTACAGCTTATGATGTCGATGCGGCCTACGAACGTAGTGTGAAAGGGATTTATAGCGCTATTATCGCTTATATTAGTCAAGCGAGTTTTACTTGGGAAATGTTGCAATCGGGGAGTTTATACTGGTTGCGTGAAGCGAGCAGGCATATTGTTGAAGCAATCAAAGATACTAAGCATTTACAAAAAAACTTATTGAAAATGCGATTTTCCTCTAATCATTTTGTTAAAGAGGAATATGAAAAAATTCGTTATCAAATTGCTGATTTATTAAGGCAGTTAGAGTTATTTCGTATTCAGGCTGAGACAGAGGGCGAGGAGATAGGTTTATTGTCATTTGATGTATTCAAAGTAAAACTAAAAGAACAAGATCTGCAAATGAATGCGAGTATTGACGCTTTAATTAGAGAGCATAAAATTAAGCCTGAAGAGGGCACTTCATTAATTAACGATAGTTCGTATATGTATGAAATAAAAAAGCATTTAGTAGATATGGCAGAAACTGTATTTATCATACAGCAGCAAAAAACAACAGAGTCAGAACGCGAATTAGTGTTAGATGATGGTGAGTTAATGAAAGTGATGCAGTCTGATAATTAATAAGTTAATAGGAGAATCATCGTGGGCAAGAAAAAATTACTAAAAAAGTTACAAGATTTTTTTGATGCAGATCAACGTGAAAAAGAAAGGCATGTGGGTGATATAAAAAGGATATTAAAAAAATTAAAAGAAAAGGAAAGAAAGTTACAAAAAGATTTCGAGGTATGTGGAGCGGGCGGGCAAAGTGAAGAGTTAAAGCAAGAACTAGATATTGTCTACGCGCAACGCATGAAGGGAGTTAAGATCGTCAAAGAAATTAAGGGTAAAGACAAAGATAAGGACAAAGCTTAAGCCCATCGTTATAAACGAAAAGGCATTGGGTGTAATCATCCTAAAGCTACATTTCTTAGTACGGTAGTTTTTTTGATTTCGTAAGCTATATAAAGGTACCTCCTAGCTGTCTAGGCAGTGATGCTAAGTCATACAGTAGTTTACAAAATCATTAATTTAACCTACTATGCCGCTATGAATTTATTATATCGTCGTTTTATTATATTGCTTTTGCTCGTGTTGCAAGGCTTTTCGCCTTTGGTGCATGCGCATGTGCAGGCGATTGATAGCAATGATAACGGTATTCATATTGATGAAATTAGCCGCGTTTGGTACGATACAGGCGACGCTTTATCATTTACGAATAGTGAGCATATCGGTACGGCTATTGATATGCAGGCAGCTATTACGCAAAAGAAGCTGTTGTTAGATGGCGAACTATTAAGCGCTATTTTTATCGATACGAAAGCTCAGTTTATTCGTTTTTTTGTTATTAATAAATTAATAGGTTTTTCATCCCCTATTTTTATTGTTAAGTCCTCCATTAGTTTATCTGCTATTGCGCCTCGCGCACCCCCAGTAATTTAGTTCTCTTTAAGGTGTTGCACACCTTGTTCAACTTAGCTTTATTGTAGCTAAGGGATTCAAAATTCAATAATACCCATGTGTCTGATACGATTGCCAATGATGCGCTTCGTTCCTCCTCCTATATTCACCTATTATTAAGTTTTCATTCCTAAACAGTTACCCGTTGCTGATTTTTTCTTTTGTATTGTATTTTCTATTATGGTTAGTGCCTATAGCCTGATTTTTTTAATAGTGATTATTTATGCAAAAACACTACCATTATTTTCTTTTTATTAGGAACAAAAATGCCTGTTAAATCATTTATTTATGTCGTGTTATGGAGTTGCCTAGTTGGCCTTTCTATAGCTCGGTCTGAAGAGGAGCATATTGTTGATCATGTGGATTTGATTGCTCTTGATGCTCAATTAAGCTTGTCTGATTTAGTTAATCAAACTTTAGAAAAATATCCCGATTATGCTTTGATTGCCGCTATGCACCAAGAAACTGATGCTTTACAAGAGCGAGGGAGTAGCTGGATTTCTGGTGCGCCTCAAATACAGGCTTATTATAAAGATGATTTTGCTGGTTCTGATTTAGGTGCTTATGAGTTTGATGGCACGCTTCAAGTGCCCGTATGGAACTGGGGGCAGCGTGATGCTGGTTTGCAGTTAGCTGAACAAGCAGGTCAAAGTGCAGAGCATCAAGTTAAATCTATTAAATTAAAAGTCTCCGGTTTGGTGCGTGAGGCATTGTGGTCGTTGAAGTTGGAAGATTTACGCCATGAATTGGCGAAAAAAGAGTTTTCTTTGGCTGAACAGTTAATGAAAACTGTGCAACGCCGCGTTGAATTGGGAGATTTGCCTCGCTCAGATTTTTTATTAGCGCAAAGTGAATCCTTACAGAAAAAAGTGGAGCTAATTCATCAAGAAGCGGCAGTCATGCATGCGCGTAAGCGTTATTATTTTTTGACTCAGACGCATAAAATGCCTGAGCAGATTAGTGAAGTGAAAAGTATTGAGACGGGTATTAATGAAGCACACCCTGCGCTGGCTGCGATTAATGCCTTGATTGCTGAGAAAAAATCTCAAGTGGAGTGGATTAAAACACAGGGGTCAGGACAAACCACGGTATCTATTGGCGGTGTAACTGAAAGAGGCTCGCGTACTGATAGTTCAATTAATAGTATTGCATTTGCAGTTAATGTGCCTTTTGGTGGCAGTGCCTTTTTGGCACCGAAAATTGCCGTAGCTAATCGTGAGTATGTGGCTGCAGAAACAGAAAGAATGCATGCATACCGAGCTTTATTAGCCCAGTTACATGAAGCAGAGCATGAGTTGGAAGTGGAGTTAGCTCAATTTGAAATTACTCAGCAAATGCAAGCGAATGCGCAAGAGCATTTAAAAATGGCGGATATGAGTTTTAAAGCGGGTGAGATCAATTTGACGGACTTTTTAAGAGTTCAAGCACAAGCGCATAGGTCGATTAAAAACGCACAAGAAAGCGGCATACGTTTACAGCGTAATATTGCCTTTTATAATCAAGCTGTAGGAGTTATGCCATGAGAGTATTTGTAGTTTTAGTCATTTGTTTTTTTAGTGCATCCTTATTAGCAGAACAGCAAATAAAAATATCAGAGGTACAGGTTGAAAATTTAGGGATTAAACTGGGCAAATTACTGCCCATTAAATCTGTGCCTTTATTGGATGCACCGGCAAAAGTGTCTATTCCACCGGCTAATGAATATTTTGTTAGTACGTCTTACGCAGGCTTAGTTAGCCAAATTAAGGCAAGCATAGGTGATGAAGTTGTCAAAGGTCAAGTTTTGGCAACGGTAAAAAGTGCTGAATGGCTAACTTTACAGCAGCACCATTTGAGTTCTATTAATGATTTGCAATTAGCAAAAGCGGATTATGTGCGCGATCAACAACTCTATAAAGAAGGCGTTATTGCGGACCGCCGTTGGTTAAAAACTAAAACCAGCTACAACGTTTTTATGGCGCATTTTAATGAAACACGTCAGTTATTAGAGATTTCAGGCGTGTCTGAAAAAGATATTAACGCATTGGAAAAAACACGTAAATTAAGTAGTCAATTAAACGTGGTTGCGCCGATTTCTGGCATTATATTAGAGCGTAATATAATGGCGGGTGAACGCGTTGATGCTTTGGCTCCTTTATTTCGAGTCGCTAATCTTGATACGCTGTGGCTGGATATTAGTGTGCCGCAACAACATATTTCTCAAGTGCGACTTGGTGATCAAGTTGTCATTGAAGGCTTAGGCACAACGGCACGTATTTTCTTATTAGGTAGAAATGTGGACGTGCAGAATCAAACGGTTTTAGTTAGAGCTGAAATTACCGATACACAAGGTAATGTTCGTTTGGGGCAAACGGTCAATGTCAAAATCAGCCAAAATAGCGAAAAATCGCTATTTAAAGTGCCTAATTCTGCTGTCGCTCAATCGTCAGGTGTAACTTATTTATTTATTCGTACTAATAATGGCTTTACTGCTCAGCCCGTTCAAGTGGTCGGTAGAGAGGCGAATGACAGCATTATTAGTGGTGATTTAAATTCTCGCAGTGAAGTTGCAGTTAAAGGTGCGGTGGCATTAAAAGCAAACTTACTTGGCTTGGGCGGTGATGAGTAATGGCTGCTTTAATTCGTTTTGCCTTAACCCAACGACTGTTAATGATGCTGGTCACCTTATTGTTAATTGGGGGTGGCTATTCGGCCTTTAAACAAATTCCGATTGATGCTTTTCCTGATGTATCACCAACACAGGTAAAAATCATTGTCAAAATGGCGGGTATGCCACCGGAAGAGGTCGAAGCGAGAATCACCGCGCCGATTGAGGTCGAATTGCTGGGTATTCCTCATCAAACTATGTTGCGTTCGGTTGCTAAATATTCTTTAACGGATATTACGATTGATTTTGAAGACGGTACCGATATTTTTTGGGCGCGCCAGCAAATTGCTGAACGATTAAGTACAGCATGGGCTAATTTACCAGAGGGTGTTGAAGGTGGAATTGCCCCGATGACCACGCCTTTAGGTGAAATGTTTATGTTTACCATTGAAGGGGGGGATCTCACTTTAATGGAGCGCCGCGATTTATTGGATTGGGTAATTCGCCCAGCACTGCGTACTGTTAGCGGTGTGGCTGATGTGAATGCCTTAGGCGGTTTGGCACGCTCTTTTGTTGTGGTGCCTGATAATTCATTAATGAGTGCGCGTAATATTAGTATCGCGCAATTAGTTAATGCCTTGCAAGCCAATAATCGTAATGATGGTGCAGGACGCTTGAATGAGGGGGAAGAGGCTTTATTAGTGCGCTCCGAAGGACGCATTAAAAACTTAGCGGATGTCGCATCTATTGTGGTCGGTAATAATAATGGTGTGCCTATTTTAGTCAGTGATGTGGCACGCGTGGAAATTGGCGCATTGACGCGTTATGGTGCGGTCAGCCGTAATGGTGTTGGCGAAGTGGTTGAAGGTTTGGTATTGAGTTTGCGTGGTGCGAATGCTGGGAAAACGGTAGCAAATGTACAAGCCAAATTAGATGAATTAAGTGAGAGTTTGCCTGATGGCGTTCGCCTTGACGTGTTTTATGATCGTGGCCGTTTGGTGGATTCTGCCTTGTCATCGGTGAACAAGGCTTTATTACAAGCTATCGGTTTTGTGGTGGTGTTATTGGTGCTATTTTTAGGTAATTTGCGCGCTTCATTAGTGGTTGCCTTGATTTTACCATTAGCAGCTTTGTTTACCTTTATTATGATGCGCATCACGGGCATGTCGGCTAATTTAATGAGTTTAGGTGGTTTAACCATTGCCATTGGTATGCTGGTCGATGCGGCGGTGGTGGTCGTAGAAAATGTTTTAACGCAATTTTCACAAGGCCAAAAATCACAGCGTTTGCCGCGATTGCATATTATTTACCGTGCTACGCGTGAAGTCGCTGTACCAGTAGTTTCAGGTACTTTGATTATTATTATCGTATTTTTACCGTTACTTGCTTTACAAGGTTTGGAAGGAAAGTTATTTTCGCCTGTAGCCTTAACTATTGTCTTTGCTTTGGCTGGCGCGTTAATTTTATCACTGACAGTGATTCCGGTATTTGCTTCTTATTTATTAAAAATGGGTGCTATAGAGGAGCCGTGGTTAGCTCGCCAAATGCATCGATTATATATGCCAACCTTGCATTGGAGTATTCATAATCGTAATAAAGTATTTATGACTGCTGTTGTTATGTTGGTCGTCACGGTTGGGGTGTTTATGCAAATTGGTAGCACCTTTATGCCAACCATGGATGAAGGTGATATTGTCATACAAATTGAGAAGCTACCGTCAATCACACTAGAAGATTCGGTAGCCTTAGATTTGCAAGTGCAGAAAAATATTTTAAAACATGTACCTGAAGTGAAAAATATTATTGCGCGTGTTGGCTCGGACGAGATTGGATTGGATCCGATGAGTTTGAATGAAACCGATACATTTTTAGAGTTGCGGCCTAAGGAAACTTGGCGCATGGAAACAAAAGAAGAATTGATTGAGGAAATTCGTAAAGTCATGGCCGGTACACCTGGTATTGCTTTTGGGTTTATTCAGCCGATTGAAATGCGTGTGTCGGAAATGTTGACGGGTTCTCGAGGCGATGTCGCGGTGAAATTATTTGGTACTGATTTGGATTTACTTAATCACAAAGCAGCAGAAATAGAAACCGTTCTGAAGTCTATTCCAGGGTCAGTGGATGTGTTTGCTAGTCAAAATGAGGGCATGCAGTATTTGCAATTAACGATTAATCGTTTAGCCGCAGGTCGTTTAGGGCTAGATATTGATCAAATAGAGCAGGTTTTGCGCGCGCAAGTGGAAGGTTTGAGGTTAGGCATAGTGCAAGAAGGTGTGCGTAGAACGCCATTGATTTTACGTGGTGAAAGCCATAGTGCTAACTTTGAAAGTTTATTAATTGCTTTGCCTAATGGTAGACAAGTGCCGTTATCCAGTGTGGCTAAATTGGAAAAAGTGGATGGTATGGTATCGATTAAGCGTGAGCAAAGTCAGCGTTTTGTGGTCGTGCGCAGTAATGTTGATGGACGTGATTTGGTTGGTTTTGTCGATGAAGCCAGGCAAGCTGTGCAGGCCCAAGTTGAATTACCGACAGGCTATTTAGTGCAATGGGGAGGGCAGTTTGAAAATCAACAGAGAGCAGCAGCACACCTAGCCATTGTGGTGCCCGTTTCTTTATTGCTGATTTTTTTATTGTTATTTACTACCTTTGGTTCGGTACGTCAGGCGACCTTGGTGTTTTCTAATATTCCCTTGGCAATGATTGGTGGTGTTTTTGCTTTGTGGATTTCAGGGGAATATATGTCCGTGCCAGCTTCTATTGGTTTTATTGCTTTATTGGGTATTGCTGTGCCGAATAGCGTGGTGTTGTTGAGTTATTTTAATCAATTGCGCGTCACAGGTATGGCTTTATCTGAAGTGATAGTCGTTGGCTCTGAGCGTCGATTACGGCCTGTCTTGATGACAGCGAGTTTAACTGCATTTGGTTTATTGCCAATGTTATTTGCTACGGGGCCGGGCTCAGAAATTCAACGCCCGCTAGCGATTGTGGTGATTGGTGGTTTAGTGTCATCGACCTTTTTAACGCTAATTTTATTACCCATTTTGTATGAAATGTTCGGTGAAGCTAAACAGGGGCAAGACGTATGAGCGATCAAGAATATTTAGTAACGATTAATGTCCCGCCTTTATTAGAAGATGCGGTGGTCGATTGCTTGTTGGCGATAGAGGCGGCGGATGGCTTTAGTAGTTTAACGGTTAATGCGCATGTGAGTGATCACACTCGTATGTCTTTAGCCGAACAAGTCGTCGGAACGCAAAGGCAAATTCGTTTTCAAATGTATATACCGGCAGAGCAGTTAAATAGCTTAATTTATGCCTTAAAACACGATTTTTCTGGTTCTGGCATACATTATTGGGTAATGCCGGTATTAGATAGTGGTTATATCTAGCAGGCAATCAGTTTAATGTAACTCTTAAGTCTACTTGTCTCTATTTTGACGATCATGCCTGATGTTTGTGAGCCATACAACTGGGAGCCTTCTCCAACACGAAATGAGTCTGAAAGTAGCCTCGTATTCTAATATACACTTTAAAATGGCGGAAGCTTATGGGTAATCAGGTAAATATATAAGATCAATAAATACCATAAACTTGATTGCGGCCTGCTTGTTTAGCCTGATACATAAAAATATCAGCTTGGTTAAATAAGTTTTCAATACTACTCATTTCTGTTTCTTTTTGCGCTACACCGATACTGACAGTAAAACTTAATTCCGTTTTGTCTACTAATATACGCAATTTAGCAATAGTTTCGCGCAGTCTTTCTGCTAAAGTGAGCGCTTGAATAAGGTTGGTTTCGGGCAATAATATAGTAAATTCCTCACCGCCCCAGCGAGCTAAAATATCACCATCACGCACCATTTCGTCTAAAGTATTCGCTATGGATTTGAGTGCTTGATCTCCTGTTCCATGACCATATTTATCATTAATAACTTTAAAATGATCAATATCTAATACCATCATGGATAAATTCTGTTGGTAGCGTTCGGCATTATGCCAAATGCTAGTTGTAGCTTCATTAAATGCACGCCGGTTGTATAGCTGAGTTAATGGGTCAATGCGTGATAGTTTTTCTGCTTGCAACTTCTCTTGTTGTAATAGGCGAAATTGCTCAGCTAAAGCAATAGATAGTAATATGATATCGATCGCGATACCAATTTCTATAGCTCTAAATGTGAGCGCCGAATAAGGAATTACCCCCAAAGAAGTCATAGCAGTCACAAAAGAGCCTAGAAGTGTGGCAATCGAAGCAATGAGGAAATATTTTACTTCACGTTTACCTGAGCGTAGGCTCAAGAGAGCTAAGCTTAAGGTGGAAACTGAGAAAAATATAACAAAAGTGACAGCGAAAGTGATACTTTCAGCTTGCATGCTAAGCAATATAAGAATGCTTTGTATAACAAATAAAGTTATACAAATAAAGGTAATCAACGAGAAAATACGTGGGAATTTACTACGTGTTTGCAAAAAAGATAGGGCAAAAATAAATCCAGTGATGGAGTAAAACATTATAGATACTGGGATTAGCCATTGTTGCCACCCAGGGCTTTCTGGCCAGAATAACCAAAACCCATGACCTGTATAGGCAATATTGCCAACCAAGAACATAGAAAGGTAAATAACGTAATACAGATAACGTTCAATTCCTATATTGAAATACAATATTAAATTGTACAGCAGCAAGGCAATGATAATTCCATAGAGTAGACCATAGCTGTAGCTGTTGAATACGTCGCGTGCGGCAGAGTCATTAAGACTACCGAAAAATATGGACACTATCATAGTGTCTGGTGTTTCGATGCGAATGAAAATCTGACTGTTTCCTGAAGGGTAGTGATGATCAAAAGCAAAAAAACGGTGATGAATAGGGCGTGCTGAGAAAGGAAATTGGTCGCCTGCTTGCTGCTGATTAATTAACTTCCCATTATTGAGAATATAGAGATCAATTAAATCTAGCCAAGAGTTTTCAATAATTAGGCGGCGCAATAAGTCATTTTGTGCTGGATTATTTATTGTAAAAGTAATCCAATGAGCAGGGTTACCATTGCCAAGGCTTAACACAGGAGTATTTAATGTAGAAAATAGTCCTTGAGCATAAGCCTTTTGGACTTGAGTTAAGGAAAGTTGTGGTCCTTTTTCTGCATAAATAGCAGTGAATTCACCAATTGCGCTATAGGTTTTCTGTGCTGAAATGGTTTTTCCATTATCAGCTTGAGCAGCAGTATTCATAAATAGGCTTATGAATATGAACGGCATTAATAGTATCAGGCGATAAAACATATAGGTGTCATGATGATTGCCGAGTCTATTTTAATGAATGGGAAGAGAGAGAGTAAGTACCTACGTAAAATTAAACTAACACTTTAAAATATGCATTAGCTGAATGGTATGCCCGTAGGTACGAATAAAGTCGAACCTACAAAAAAAGTTTTGTAATTATGCCACGGTACTTAGCTAAATATAAGTAGGTCATTACATAGTATTCCCCGCCCACCTGTCAACTCTCACTAAAGTAGCCTAATCAATCAGTATTGATCATATGTGTCGCAAGGTCTTGTAGTGCTTGTTTGATGTTTTTTCTTAATTCATCAGGCATGGCTACTTCATATAATGCTTTATTCATGCATAACATCCATTCCTTGCTGCCTTGTTCTGTGACTTTGAAAGGAAAATGGCGTTGTTTAAGGCGAGGATGACCGTATTCTTGAGCAAATAAGTCAGGGCCACCTAGCCATCCAGATAAGAATTTGAATAGTTTACTTTTTGCAGATGATAAATCAGTTTGATGTAGAGACCTAACCTCACTTGCTTCGGGCAAGGTATCCATATAAAAATAAAATCGATCGACTAAGCTTAAAATAGCGGGTTCGCCGCCCATTAAAGAATAAGGCGTTACTGGTTGTGATTGTGTCATATGTGGTTATTTTTAGGGTAATGGATGAAAGGTAGTACAAACTATTATTTTATGGCTTTCAGCATCTATGTTTCAAGTTTATAGCTAATTTATCATATAATTGATGGTAATTTACTCTTGTCTGGTACTCCGACAAAGAACTTAAGGAATGACCGCGATTAGGTTTTCGCTACACGGGTTACTTTACTCGTTAACTAAATACTATATTCGAACACCCCATAATAAAAATTATAATCTGATGGCAATAACTAAAAAACGTCCTTTATATACCGCCTATGCAAATTCCGTGTTATTGGAGACTGCAATACTGAATAAAGGCTCTGCCTTTAGCGCAGAAGAACGGCAAGAATTTGATCTGGATGGCTTGTTACCAGCGACTATTGAGACGATTGATGAGCAAGAGAGGCGGGTGTATCACCAGTACTCACAGTTGCGCAATGACCTTAATAAGCATATTTTTCTGCGTAATATTCAAGATACTAACGAAACGCTTTATTATAATTTGCTAACTAAGCACCTTGAAGAGATGCTGCCCATTATTTATACCCCAACGGTGGGTTTAGCTTGTCAGCAATTTTCCCAAATTTATCGACGTAAAAGAGGCTTATTTGTCTCGTACCCAGATCGCGACAAGATCGCTGCGATGCTTAAAAATACCGATAAAAGAAATGTTAAAGTTATAGTCGTGACCGATAGCGAGCGTATTCTTGGTTTAGGTGACCAAGGTATTGGTGGTATGGGGATACCGATTGGTAAGTTGGCAATTTATTCGGGTTGTGGAGGTATTAGCCCAGCGTATACTTTGCCTATTACTTTAGATGTGGGGACCAATAATCAAGAATTATTAGATGATCCTATGTATATGGGATGGCGGCATAAACGGATTGTTGGCGATGATTATTATAATTTTGTCGATGACTTTATTCAGCAGGTTACTACTCGCTGGCCGGATGTATTGGTGCAATTTGAAGATTTTGCTCAGGCTCATGCCACACCATTACTAAAAAAATATGCGCAGAAAATTCGTTGTTTTAATGATGATATTCAGGGTACAGCATCAGTTACGGTAGGAACCTTACTTGCGGCTTGCCATGCTAATGGTAGCGACCTTAAAAATCATCGCATCGTTTTTATTGGTGGTGGTTCTGCGGGTTGTGGTATTGCCACGCAGATTGTCGCGCATATGGTAAAAGATGGTTTAACCGAAGAGCAAGCGCTAAGTCGAATTTACCTATTTACCCATCAGGGTTTATTAACTTCAGACATGGATCATTTGCTCGATTTCCAGCGTAAATTTGCTCGTAATCCTCATGAAGTAGCTGGTTGGAGGAGTGATAGTGAAACGGTAGGTTTGTTAGATCTAGTGCGTGAGAGTAAGCCAACTATATTAATTGGTGTTTCTGGGCAAGCAGGTTTAATGACAGAGGCGGTTATTAAATCGATGTATGCCAATTGTGGAAAGCCTATTGTATTGCCGCTATCGAATCCAACCTCGCATGTCGAAGCTTTTCCTGAAGATGTTATACGTTGGACTGACGGTAATGCTATTGTCGCAACCGGCAGCCCTTTTGATCCCGTTGAATTTGAAGGAGTACGATATGTTATCGCTCAATGTAACAATAGTTATATTTTTCCTGGTGTCGGTTTAGGCGTTATTGCCAGCCATGCAAAGCATGTGACCGAAAATATGTTTATGGCTGCCAGTGACGCTTTGGCAAAAAGTTCGCCTATAGTTAATGGAACAGGCGATACTTTATTACCAGCTTTAAGCCAAATAAGAGAGGTCAGTCTCTCTATTGCTTTAGCTGTCGGTTTGCAAGCTATGAAAGATGGTGTTGCTGAGGTGATTTCTGAGCAAGATTTACAAGTAAATATTAAGGGGAATTTCTGGGATCCTGAGTATCGAGATTATCGCCGCAAGTCTTGTAATGAGTAGAGCTTTTCGTAACCTCTCATTATTCACGGGAAAATGCTTATAGAGTACCATCATTCCCGAGGTCTTTTTATCGGGAATCTATGCTCAACAATAGATTCCTGCTGACAGCATGCAGGAATGACAAACTGAAACTGTCTGTACTCTTTTTTAATAATGCGAAGTTACAGCCTTTCTAGTAAATGTAAAATTCCATTTATTCTTATTAACTAACTTCATCCTATGAAAAAAGTATTGTTATTGGTGCTCACTTTGTTTATCTCTGCTTGTGATAATAAGCCAGAGCCTGTGTTTAACAAGCTTTCTCAAGAGGCTATTATTCTCGCTTTTGGTGATAGCCTTACTTATGGGGCTGGCGCATCAAAAGGAGCTAATTATCCCAGTGTTTTAAGTACCTTGAGTGCTCATACAGTGATCAATGCTGGAATCTCTGGGGAGATAAGTAGCAATGGACTGAGCCGGCTTCCAACGTTACTTGATAAGCATCAACCTGAATTGCTGGTTCTTATACATGGCGGCAATGATATGCTGAGAAAAATCCCACAGCAACAAACTAGCGATAACTTAAAGCAAATGATTAATGAAGCTCAGCAACGTAACATTAAAGTTGTGATGCTGGGCGTACCTAAATTTAATCTTTTTCTACTTAGTAGCTCGGAAATTTATCAGCAAGTTGCAGAAGAATACAAAGTCCCCGTTGACCTAGAAAGCTTGCCGCATATATTAAGTGATAATGCTTTGAAATCAGATACGATTCATCCCAATGATCAGGGTTATCGACTGATGGCAGAGAATATTTATGAATTATTAGTTGAAGCGGGAGCGTTATAAGGCTTTACCGCTTGGGAAGACTGATAGCGCCTTCTCCTGATGGAGAAGGTTTTTAGACTTGAGTTGACATCCTTATAGGTAAGGTTAATTTATGCCTGTTCCATAACTTGCTGCTGTGCAAGTATATGCATGCTTAACCAATCAACCCAAGTGTCGAAACTATCGCCTTTAGTGGCGGAAATTTGTAAGATTTCGATATTGGGATTAACTTGTTTTGCATAATTAATGCAGCGCTCTACATCGAAGTCGACATAAGGCAATAAATCGATTTTATTAATAATCATTAAATCAGCGGCATGAAACATATCCGAATATTTTAAAGGTTTGTCATCACCTTCAGTAACTGAAAGCACTACCACTTTGTGCGCTTCACCAAGATCAAACCCTGATGGGCAGACTAAATTACCTACATTTTCAATGGCTAGAAAGCTAGAGTCTACCACCTTTAAATCCATCACCGCATGACCAATACTGTGAGCATCTAAATGACAGGCTTTACCAGTATTGATTTGTAATGCTGACGCGCCAGTGGCTCTTATACGATCTGCGTCGTGCGTAGTTTGCTGATCACCTTCGATGACTGCAATAGGGAACTGTTGTTGAAGTTTTTTTATTGTTTCAACTAAGAGTGTGGTTTTCCCAGATCCAGGGCTGGAGACAAAATTTAAAGTAAAAATACCATGCTGTTGAAAATACTGTCTATTTTTCCCAGCATAACGGTTATTTTTACTTAATAAGTCCTGTTCTACCTTAACTAAGCGCTCTGTTTCTCCATGCGTATGCTGGTGATTATGTTGATGGGTATGTTCAGAGTTATTTTGACCGCAGCCACAGATTCCACACATAATAGAGACCTTGAAAAGTAAGAGTATAAGTTAATGCTGTTGGCCTAAGAATAAGCGCTTTCTCCAGAGGTAGAAGGCTGGTGCGGGGATTGTAAATGCATGATTAATCTCCTCACCCAACCCTCTCCAGCAAGAGAGAACTTAAGTCGACAGAACTGAAAGTATAAGGGGGTATGTAGCCCTAAAGCATGCTAGGGGTTGAATGCAAAGTATATCAATATCTATCGCTATTTTCAGGCCTAAATGCAGTGCAAAAAACAAATGAATCCAGACAAAGGTTTTATTCTATTTTATAAAACAGGCGTTGCCCGTTACTTACGAAAGGTGTTTAGCCCTTAAATTACTTGAATACCTTTGGTAATAGCATAAGATACAGTTCTGGTTACCCCAATTAATTAAGCCCTGCCTAGATTCCTGCTAAAAGCATAGGATGACGAGTACAAAAAAGAGTATTAACTAAAAACTGCACATTTTTCCAAGTGGTGTGGGATTTTCCATAATAAAAAATATAATGATGAAAATTAAATATTTATTAATTCCAGTAACGGCGCTTTCGTTTGTCTTTTCAGCGTTAGCATTTGCCGATAAACCTGAAGGAAAAGGAACTGTCTCAGATACACGCTGGAAAAACAGTAACCGGCAATCTGGTGAATATAGTAAAAAAGGGAAAGAGCGAGCAGAGGAAAGGCATGAGTTAAAGGAAAAAAAGCATAAAGATAAAAAGAAAAAACACTCTAAACATAAAAAAGGTAAGCACTCAGATAAGTATCGTCGTGAATATGACAGAGATAGAAATAATGATCGATATGAGGAGAGGCGAGATAAAAAACGCGATCACGATGATGAATACCGTAAAGAAATGAGAGAGGAAAAAGGGAGGTACTCTGATAAAAATAAGGAGAGAAATGGGAGTGAACGAGATCGTTATGAGCATCGTAGTGATGATCAATACGATAATAGAAGAGAGGCAAAAACGGTTCGCCAAAATCCAGTTGACGCAGTGATTGATAAAAATGTAAATGATGTAAAGTCAACGATTGATGCAGCTCAACGTAAAATGAATGAAATGATTGATGGTCAATCTAAGGCTCTTACTAACGGAGTTAATACACCGAGGGATCTACCTAAAGAAGAAACGCCTTGGTGGGAATTGGGTCAGGAGTAGACTCTTAAGCGAACCGGAACTTTGTGTGAGCCCGCACACCTTAATATCTTAAACTACGGCCATAGTACTGACAATCTTTGTAGCTGAGCCCAATGTTGGCACCTTTCATTTCTCAGTTTACACTTTAAGTTTTAGTTCACTGCTATTAATCATGAAGGTATTTGTGAGAGGGGCTTTTAAATAAGTACTAAAAGTGTAAGCTACTTTTGGCACTATATGAAGGATGCCAATATGTTTCAAATACCTACTGGAAACTTTTACTTATTAAAGAGATAAAAATGACTGACCCTTTTACCTTGCTAGGAGCGAGTGTTACTTTCCTTGTACTTATTGTTCTGATGTTGCAGTTTTTTGTGTTACAAAAAGTGAATAAATTGGGCGGTTCAAATGCCGAGCAAGTCAAAGTCGAATTGACTCGACTGCTTGAGCGTAGCCAAGAAACCTTAAAAGAAGGTTTAAGTGATTCACGTAAAGAATTGCGTGAAGTAAGTAGCGATAATCGACGTGAAATGAATGATTTATTTAAGGGTTTTCAAGATACCTTATTAAAGCGGGTTGCGGAAGATAGTGGAGAACAAAACCGTCAGCTAGATACGTTTAAAAGCGCACTTAATGGATTGTCAGAAAAGCTAATTAATAACTCTAATGACTTTAAACAAAGTGTTAGCTATTCTTTTCAAAGCTCTAGTGAGTCACTTAATAAAAAACAAGATGAGTTCAGAGAAAAGACATTAGAAAGGCTCAATGATTTTGATGTGAGCATTAAAAGTGACGCAAAGGAAAACCGTCAAGAGCTCAATACAGGTTTAAAATCATTTGAACAAAGGTTTACCCAATCGATCAAAGAATTTGATGAACAATTACGCGTAAAATTTGCTGACTTAACCAAGCAACATCAAGATGCGAATCTTTTGGCTAAAAATAGCATTAATGAAATCCGCGAAACGATCGAAAAGCAATTGCAGTCAATTAGACAGGATAATAACCAGCAACTCAATGAAATGCGCAAAACAGTTGATGAAAAACTGCATGAAACTTTAGAAAAACGCCTTGGCGAGTCCTTTAAATTAGTCAGTGATCGTTTGGAGCAAGTACATAAAGGCTTAGGAGAAATGCAATCGCTAGCGGTTGGAGTGGGTGATTTAAAAAAAGTCTTATCCAATGTCAAAACACGCGGAATTTTAGGTGAGTACCAACTAGGCAATATTCTGGAACAAATTTTAGCGCCCGAACAATATGATGTTAATGTTGCCACCAAAAAGGGCAGTCAGGCTAACGTAGAATACGCCGTTAAATTACCAGGAAAATCGGATGAGAAAACCGTCTGGTTGCCGATCGATTCTAAATTTCCATTAGAAAGCTATCAGCTTTTATCGCAAGCCTTAGAAGAAGGCGATATTCCTAAAATCGATTTAGCAGAAAAAACTTTGTTAAAAGCAATCGAGAGTTTCGCCAAGGATATCAGTACTAAATATATCGACCCGCCTAATACCACGGATTTCGCCATCATGTTTTTACCTGTAGAAAGTCTCTATGCCGAGGTCTTACGTCATCCTCAATTGTTCGAAAAATTACAACGCAGTTACCGTATTACCATTACCGGCCCAACAACTTTATCCGCATTGCTAAATAGCCTGCATATGGGCTTTAGAACGCTAGCCGTACAAAAGCGCAGCAGTGAAGTCTGGAATATTTTAGCGGAAGTAAAAACAGAGTTTGTGAAATATGCCGGTCAATTGGAAAAAGTGCAAAAACACCTCAATACTGCCTCAACGTCTTTAGAAAACTTACAATCAACGCGTACCAGTGTGATGGAAAGAAAGTTGCGTAGCGTTGAAGCGTTAGCAATAGATGCGAATGTTGATCCGATTGCTTTGTTGGATGCGTAAATATTCGATTTTGCCATATTCCCTCGTTTTATTACATAACGATTGAATTTACTTAGCTTAATTATGTTTATGCCCAATCCTATTTTTACATTCCACAAAGAATCTTTACTATAGCGTATGACTAAGTATTAGGGGAACTGCATTTCTGCTCTTGAAGTTGCAGCGCTAAGCTATAAATCACAGGAAAAACCAATAAACTTAAAATTAACACGGTTACCATTCCTCCTAAAACTGGAGCGGCAATGCGTTGGGTGACATCGGCTCCTGCACCTGTTGCCCACATAATGGGTAATAGACCAAGCATAGTCGTAAAGGCGGTGATTGCTACAGGACGGACACGCTGAGCGGTCGCGTTTTCAACAGAGGCTTTAATTTCCAGCACTGTTAACGGTGCTTGTTTTTGTTTCTTAAGCCGAGCAATTTCGATATCAATAAAGTTTAGCACCATCACGCCAGTTTCAGCGGCTGTTCCCGCTAAAGCAATAAAGCCAACATAAACGGCCACCGATAAATTAAAATCGTACCAGTAAATCATCCAGATGCCACCAATTAAACCGAAAGGAATAGTTAACATGACGATGACCGGTTCTACTAGGTTACGAAAGGTAAAATACAGTAATAAAAAGATTAGCAATAGTGTCAATGGTACGACGACACGTAAACGCTGCGCGACTCTTTCCATATATTCAAATTGTCCTGACCAACTGATGGTATAGCCTTTGGGGATTTTCACTTGTTCTGCCAAAGTCTTTTTTGCTAGCCTGACAAAGCCACCTATATCAGAAGTTTTTATATCAACATAGATCCACGCATTAGGACGAGAATTTTCACTTTTAATGGCTGGTGGTCCGCGTCTTAATGTAAGTTTAGCAACCAAGGTGAGCGGAATTTGTGCTCCGGTGGGCGTTGGAATCAAGACGCGTTTTAGGCTTTCCATATTATCGCGTAGTTCACGCGGATAACGTAGGTTGACTGGGTAACGCTCTAAACCTTCAACTGTTTCGGTTACATTCATGCCTCCAATGGCACTTTGAATCACATCTTGTACATCACCCGTGGTTAGCCCATAACGAGCCGCTTCCTCACGATTTATATCAAAATCCAGATAATAACCACCAACCGCACGATCACCGAAAGCTGATAAGGTATCCGGTATTGTTTTCATTGCCTGTTCAATGGCTTTGGATAAATGTTGCAATTCATTCAAGTCTGGGCCGGATACTTTAATGCCAACGGGAGTTTTAATACCGGTAGAAAGCATATCAATACGAGTTTTAATGGGCATAGTCCAAGCATTAGCGACACCAGGAAAGTGTATCGCTTGATCCATTTCTGACATTAACTCTTGGGTAGTTTTATCAGGGTTTGGCCATTGCTCTTTAGGTTTAAGACTAATTGTGGTTTCAATCATTGATAACGGTGCAGGGTCGGTCGCGGTATCGGCTCGACCGACTTTACCGAAGACATGCTTAACTTCAGGAAAAGTTTTTAATATTTTATCTGTTTGTTGCAGTAGCTCCTTGGCTTTAGTAATGGAAATCCCAGGGAAGGTGCTTGGCATATACAGAATATCGCCTTCATCTAAAGGCGGCATAAATTCGCTACCGATTTTGCTTAATGGATAGGCCGTAGAAACAACTAATGCTAACGCTATTATTAAAGTAACAAAACGCCAGCGCATCGCGACTTTTAATAAGGGGGAATGAATCAAATGCAGGAAACGGTTAGCTGGATTTTTCTGCTCAGGAATGATTCTGCCACGAATAAAATATCCCATTAATACCGGCACAACGGTAATGGTTAATAGTGCCGCTGCGGCCATTGCGTAAGATTTGGTATAAGCGAGTGGAGCGAATAGTCGACCTTCTTGGGCTTGCATGGCAAAAATAGGGATAAAGGATACAGTAATAATTAACAAAGAAAAAAACAGTGCGGGACCAACTTCTTTTGAGGCATTAGCAACAGCTTGCCAGCGCTCTTCTTTAGTAAGTTCGGATTTTTTCTTTTTGGTTGCTTCAGCCAAGTGCTTATGCGCATTTTCCACCATAACAATCGCACCATCAACCATATCGCCAATGGCAATTGCTATACCACCTAATGACATAATATTAGCGTTAAGCCCCTGCATTTTCATCACAATAAAGGCTATTAAAATGCCTAAGGGCAGGGTAATGACAATCACTAGAGCAGAACGTAAATGCAATAAAAATAGAGCTACCATAAGACAGACGATAATCAGTTCTTGGCTTAGCGCTTCTTTCAATGTGTTTACAGCACGTTCGATCAAATCACCTCGGTCATAAACGGGAATGATTTCGACGCCTTCGGGCAGCCCCAATCTAAGTTCATCAAGTTTCTTTCTGACACCGGCAATCGTTGTTTTGCCATTTTCACCAAAACGCATAATAACCACACCACCAACAGCTTCACCTTCGCCATCTAGCTCCACTAGACCCCGACGTAATTCAGGCCCTATATGCACATGCGCCACATCTTGTAAGCGAATTGGCGTGCCGTTGATATCAACGCCTAGTGGTATGCTATTAATGTCGGCAATCCCTCGAATATAACCGAGTCCACGTACCATATATTCGGTTTCAGCCATTTCAACTAAGCGCCCACCGACATCGTTATTTGAGCGTTGAATGGCGAGTTTAACTTTGGATAGTGGAATACCGTAAGCGAGCAGGGCGTTTGGATCGACTTCAACCTGATATTGTTTGACGAAACCACCCACAGAAGCGACTTCGGACACGCCTGCTACTGTTTGCAATGGATAGCGCAAATACCAATCTTGAATCGAGCGTAATTGGGCTAGGTCATGTTTGCCTGTTTTATCGATTAACGCATATTCATAGACCCAGCCGACGCCAGTAGCATCAGGCCCCAATGATGGGTTGATGCCTTTCGGCAAGCGATTACTGGCATAATTCAAATATTCCAATACCCGCGAACGCGCCCAATACATATCGGTGCCATCCTCGAAAATGATATAGACAAAAGACAGACCAAAAAAAGAATAACCGCGCACAACCTTGGCTTTTGGCACAGCTAGCATAGCAGTAGTTAAAGGGTAGGTGACTTGATCTTCGACTACTTGCGGTGCTTGCCCCGGATATTTGGTAAACACAATAACTTGAACATCAGACAAATCAGGTATTGCATCTAAAGGCATATTTTTAAACGACCATAAACCTGCTGTGCCTAAAATAATGGCGGCTAACAGTACGATGAAGCGATCTTTAATGGAATTGTCGATTAAAGCCTTAATCATGCTGATGTCCTGCATGCGCATGCGAATTGCTATTTTGGGGGGAACTTTCTATAGGCTCATTATTTGGCACATGAGTCATATCCATAGAATCATTATTGCTTTTTTGTGGTTCTAACATTTTGGCTGTTGCTTCACGTAATTTTGATTCTGAATCTAATAAAAACTGTGCAGAAACAACAACTTTTTCACCTGAATGTAGCCCCGATAAAACGGTTACTTTACCATCAGATTCAAGCCCAAGCGTGACCAAACGAGGTGCAAATTTACCGGGAGAACGTACTACAAAAACCTGATTACGTGCGCCCGAGCGAATTACGGCTTCAGAAGGAATAACAATGACATTTAATTGCGTACCGGCTTGAATAGTAACTTCGGCAAACATTTCCGGTTTTAATAGCAGGTCTGGATTATCAAACACCAGACGAACTTTAATTGTGCGTGTTTTAGCTTCTGCATAAGGGTAAATATAGGCTAAGTGGCCTTTAAAGGTTTTTCCTGGAATACCTGCTAGTTGCATTTCTACTGCATCACCTTGCTTTACCCAAGGTAATTCATATTCATAAATATCCACTAAAACCCAGACTTTACTCAAATCAGCAATCATATAGATTTCTGTTTCAGGTGTTACAAACTGACCTTCACGAGCACCGATTTTCATCACAACACCATCAGCAGGAGCATGAATATGCAAACTTTTTTTGATTTTTAGGCTGTGTTCTAAATCATGTAATTGATGTGGCGGAACATCGAGTAGTTTTAATCGTTCGCGTGAGCTTTGTACCAGCTCTTTAGCACCTTGGCGTATATCTGCTATCGGGCTGTTTTGTAAAGCTTTAAGATTATTTAATGCGAGTATATATTCCTGCTGGCTGGCGACTAATTGCGGTGAATAAATACTCAGTAAATCGGTGTTTTTTTGTACCCATTGCCCGGTTTTATCAACATTAAGCTGTTCAATCCAACCTTCCGTCTTAGGGTGTAAGCGCACTATGCGTTCTTCATCATAAGAAACTCGTCCAACTGCACGCACAATATGAGATAAATCAGATTGAATCGCTGTAGCGGTACGCACGCCAATATTTTGTACGGTTACTCCATCAATACTCACAATCCCAGCGGGATCATTATGAATAACACTTTTTTCTTCAGCATAAACAGGCACATAATCCATGCCCATTCCATCTTTAGCGGGAATAGGGGAGGTAACTTCCGGATTCATAGGATTGCGGTAAAAAAGGATTTTTGGCTCACTAATATTAGGATCAAGGTGATCATGTGCCAGTTGATAGCTTGCCAACCAATAACCTCCGGCAAGCCCTATTATTAACATAATTGGCGCAATAATAAATGCTGACTTATTCATAAATATTTTCCTTGCCGACCACGGCAGTCAGTTGCGCTAAGGCTTGATTAGCTTCAGTAAACGCTTTCCAATATTGGGTTTCATAGTTATATAGTGTGATTTGGCTACGCACTAAATTTAAAAAATCGACTTTATTAACTTGATAACCGGCGAGCATAGAAGCAACCGTTTGTCGGGCTTGCGGAATAATGCCGCTGTTATATAAGGTGACCTGATTTTTCGTTTGTTGAAAGTTACTATAAGCCATAGAAATTTCTGTGCGCACTTGATTCCATTGATCTTGCAAAGCATAGCGTTGCTGCATTAATTCACTACTACGTTGATCGACGGCTTTGTGTTGTTTACTGGCAGCAAACAGCGGTACTGTCATGCTAAGTTTTAAGCTAAGAAAGTCAGCGCGCTCCTGACCAGAAAGTGTATCGCTACGGCCGCCATAATAAGCACCCACATTAAAATCTGGATAAATGTCTTTTTTAGCTAAATCTAAGCGAGATTGTGCGGCATTAATCGTTTCTCGGCTAGAAGCCAGTAAAGCACGTGTATTTTCTGCTTGCTGAAAGAGCTCTGATTCAGTTAATAAAGCGGGCAGGTGGGTTGAAATCTCTTTAGGGATAAGAGCAGTCTGATCCGCAGATCTATCGAGTAGGGTATTTAACTGTGCGCGTGTTTTATTTCTTGCTCCGGTCAATTTGATTTCATTATCTAAAAGTTTCGATAATTCCAACTGTGCTAATAAAACGTCTTGCTGCAAGCCTTGACCCACCACATATTTAGTTTGCGCGATTTGCACAAATTGACGTAATAATTGTTGATTTGTGCTGATGATTTCTAGCGCTCGATCTAGATAAAAAAGTGCCCACCAACGTTGTTTAACATCACGCAATAAGCGCCAGCGCGCTTCAGTGACATCATATACTGCGGCTTCTGCTTGATAAGTGGCTGTTTGTTCACGTAACGCCAGTTTGCCCGGAAATGGAATGGCTTGAGAAATCCCACCTTGTAATTGCGTCATATTTTCTTGCGCAATATCAAAGCTATCAACCGGCAAATTCAAAGCGTTAAAACTAATAACAGGATCGGGTAAAGCACCTAGTTGCGAAGGGATAGCGGCCATTGCTTCAGAGCGTGCTTGAATTTGGGCTAGGTTGGGGTTGTCTTGTACCGCTATATTAATGGCAGTTTGTAAAGTTAAAGGCTTGGTTTGTCCAGCGTTTACTTGGGTGGATAGTATCAGCAGACAAAAAAAGGAAGCTAATTTATTGAATAAAAACATAAATACCTTGGTAAGAGCAAGGGAATTGAAGGTAGCTTTAAGTGTGCGTAAAGATAATGCTCCATAATTCATCAGGCGTATAGATAGGTAAAACGGCTTTTTTATAGTCTTTTGTATTTCTACTTACTAAACCATCTACGTTGCTACATTTTCCTGAGAAATATTGAACAGCATCTTCAAAGTCTGTAAAACCTGAATTAATTGCCATCGTAAGTACAGTTGAATTAACGTCAGCTATTTGGAATAAGGTTAATAGCTTTTGTATTTCAATTTTTGCTGTTTCTCGATTTCTTGATTTTGAGATAAGGTAATCAAGTGTTGTAATTGTCGTTGCACACAAATAACCCTCTATAGTTTTATTTTCAACAGAACTGACGAGATTAGCTGATAACTCAACAAAGGGGTTTCTATTCAATAAAACATCGAGAATAACATTTGTATCAAATAATATTTTCAAAGATACTTTTCCTCTAAATGTTTTTTATAATCTGTTGCATCAACATTGCTAGCATCTAGAACACCAATTAATGACTGAGTAACGGGCGCTGTTAATGGCTTGTTAGATTTTTGTGTTAATGCTTGAAAATAATCAGCGACAACTTGAGAAAGCGATTTATCGTGTTGCTTAGCATAATCTTTAGCTTGCTGAATCAGAGAGTCTTCTAAGCGAAGTGTTAATTTAGTTTGCATAATAGTAGAGCCTAAGACGTATTAATTTTTAATAAGTATACGCCGTGAGTGTAAAAAGCACAAAGCCATAATACTTCGCATAATGTATATTATGTTAAATTGGTAATGGATAGTGTTATTCACTCGTATATAGAGCTTGAACCTTCATACGTACAGTGGCCTGTATTTCATAAAGCTACGTCCTAGTAATATCATTACTCATTGCTATAAACAGATAAGCTACTGTACAATTTTTCTCTTTTACTTTTCCTTAAATTACCGTAATGGCAAAACTTAACTTTTTATTGCATCATTCTAGTTTAATGGTTTCTGATGTCGAAGCTTCACTACATTTTTATACTCAGGTTCTTGGATTGCAACAAATGGAACGTCCTGACTTGGGATTTCCTGGAGCTTGGTTTCAATTGGGTGAAAATCAACAACTGCATATTATTAAACTACCTAATATGGATCCTACGACTGGTCGCCCTGAACATGGCGGTCGAGATCGTCATGTCGCTTTAACGGTTGATAATTTTGATCTAGTGCGCCAAACTTTAGATCAAAATAAGGTGGTGTATTCGATGAGTAAATCAGGACGTAGAGCTTTATTTGTACGTGACTTAGATGCTAATGCGATAGAAATTATTGGTCGTGATTAATCTCTATAGGTTTGACCTAGAAATTACGTATTCAAATAATGGATTCCCGATAAAAACATTTCGGGAATAACGTGTTTTTAACCCTACTGTAGGCCTCAAGCATGCTAAAAAACCTATTAGATTATAAAGCTACTGCGCTATTAGGCGAAAGTATGCATGCTGAAGTTTATCAAGCACACCTTAAAGCTAGCCCAACACATAAGCTGGTTATAAAAAAAATAAAACCGCAGTTTTGTAGTCGTGATTTACAAAATTACCTGCAGCAACAGATAGGTCATTTTTCTGATCTCAACCTACCGCATTGCATCATCCCACAGTTAAAAAGCCCATCACATGAGATGATTTGTTTAATTCAGCCGTGGATTTCAGGCATCTCGCTGTCAGAATGGCTAACTAAACGCACTGAGTTTGATTTAGCGAATGTCTTAACAATCATTATTGCGCTTGCCGAGCAAATTGAACAACGGCATAAAGCAGGCTTTATTCACAAAAGCATTAAACCTTCAAATATTATCATTCAGCCTGAGACTTTACATGTGCAGATTATTGATGATATTCGTATTTTAGATATTAACCAGATTAGTCACTTTATTTATCAGGACAGTTTTAGAATACATACCCTGCCCTATATTTCCCCTGAACAAACAGGTCGAATTAAGCACGAAGTTAACTATTCAACTGATTTATATTCTTTAGGAATGGTTTTCTTTGAATGCCTAACAGGAAAAGCCCCTTTTTTGTTTGATGATCCTATCGCTATTATTCATTCTCACCTTGCTGAGGTCCCTTGCGCTGCAAGTAAAGAAAACCCCAAAGTCCCTAAAATAATTAGCAAAATAGTACGGCAGTTATTACACAAAGCACCTGAAAAACGTTATCAAACAGCCATAGGTCTTGTTACTGACCTGACGATAGCTGAGCAACAATGGCGAGCTCAACAGGAAATAAAACCTTTCCCTTTACAGCAAAAGGACTTTGGCGATCGAATTACTCTGCCATCCTTATTGGTCGGACGTGATACTGATAAAAAACAATTGCTTAGTGAACATGAGAGGTCCTGTACTGGTGAATTTCGTGCAGCTTTTATCTCGGGCTTGTCTGGAATAGGCAAGACACGCCTTATTCAAGAGTTACAATTACCCATTATTGCGCACTCGGCTTATTTTACGTCGGGAAAATTCGATCAATTTACTAAACATATTCCGTACAGTACTTTAATTCAGTCGTGGGTTCACTTAATTAAAACCTTTTTAACTGAAGATAAAAAGCAGATTAGCTATTGGAAAAAACGCATTAATCAAGCATTAGGTGAGAACGCTCAATTAATCATCGATTTAGTTCCAGAGTTAGAATTAATCATTGGCGCACAACCAGCAGTTAAAGAGTTACCTCCTGTTGAATCTCGTAATCGATTCAATAATGTAGCTGGTAATTTCTTGGCCTGTTTAGCGAGTAAAAAACACCCACTGACCTTATTTATTGATGACTTACAGTGGTGCGATGGTGCGACTTTTGATTTGTTGGAACGTTTATTTACTGCGCCTGAAGAATACCCCTACACTTATTTAATTGGCGCTTACCGGCATAATGAAGTGGACAGTAGCCATCGTCTTAGTTATTTAATTGATAAAGTTAAAGCCAGACACTCCCCTTTGCTTGAAATTAAGCTCGGTGCCTTAACTATCCGTGATGTCAATCAAATGACGGCCTATATTTTAAATACCTACCCTACCCGTACTCAAGCCTTAGCAGAACTTATTTATCAAACCTCAGCAGGTAATCCCTTATTTGTGAACGAAAGTTTGCGTTGGTTACATAGCTATCAACATTTGCACCTGAGTGAACAGGGGTTATGGACATGGGATGAAGATCAGTTACGCCATACCGCGATACCTAATACCGCCCTTGATTTATTTAAAGATAAAATACAAAAGCTGCAGCTTAAATCACGTGAGTTATTGGCTGTTGCCGCGTGTTTAGGGGCTAATTTTTCAGCCAATGAGTTAGCCTTAATAGCGGGAATACCTAAAGACAAGTTGTATAAAACTTTGTCCGATGCTTTTAGTAGTAATATTTTATTAAGAGATAAAGAGCGTGTGTACTTTTTCCATGATCAAGTACAAGCGGCAGCCGAAAGTTTTTTAGATGTACCAGCCAAACAAAAGGTACACGCCAACATAGCGAAAGCTTTAATTGAGGCGATTCCTGAACATTCTGACCTGAGTAAATTAAGTAATATATTTACTATTGCGGAGCATTTGTTTTCCGGTAGTGCCGAGCTGCACAACGATAAAGATAAACAGCAAGCCGCTGAATTTAATTACTTTGCGGGTATTGCAGCTATGAGAGCTTTAGCTCTGGATAATGCTAACTTTTTTTTCCAGCAGAGTCTATTATTGTTCCCCTGCCCTGATTGGGCGCAACATTATGAGTTTTTGTTTAACTTACACAAATACCTTGCACGTACGGAAATGGCATTGGGTAATCAGCAGGCTGCTGAAAAGATTTTAAATACTTTGATCCAAGAAGCAAAAACTGAGTTAGATAAAGTGGACTGTTTATATGAACAAACAACTGGCCTATCTTCTATGGGCAACTTTGTTGAAGCGATTAAATTAGGTAATCGCGGCCTACAGTTTTTTGACCGAGAAATACCTCCTGATGATACCTTGGCATTGGAAAGGTCACGTATGATTATTAGCCAAATACATGGTTCTGAGCCCGATGTTTGGCAAAAAATCTTATCTATTACCCCAAGTATCGATAGAACTACACAAATAGAAACAGGGATTTATAGTGAATTAATTCCTGATTATTATTTAGCAGGCATGGTGCCGCAATTGTATTTATCTGCCATTCAATCTACGCAAAACTGTCTTGCTGGTGGTGTTGATGAGTCGGTAATTTATGGTTTTTCTATGGTCGGTTTATATTTGCAGCGGCAAGGGCAATATAGTATGTCTTTTCGCTATGAGGATCTGGGCTTAACTCTTGCTGAGCGGTACCCTGATACTTTTGGAGCAACTAAGGGTATTAATGGAATTTTATGGACTAATATGCATAACCGCCGTGATTCCGAGCATATTATTGAGCAATGTCAGAAAAACATACATCGTGGTAAAAATTGTGGTGATTTATATAATGCAGGTTTGTCCTACGGCCCTTATCTTTGGCATTTAATTCATCAAGGTGCGGATTTAGCGAAAATTCCTTTAGTAACGACGGAATGCATCCATTTCTCTAATAAATTTAATTTGTCCCTATCTGCTGGACTTGCCGAGAGTGCTGTTATGGGCTGGGTTGATTTGATGATAACCGGTAAAGCCTCTTTTACTGAACAGGAAATAGCCGAAAAAATACAGCAATGGGAAGTACGCAAGCATGTTGTTTCGATTGGAGGTTATTACACACTGGCCGGTATTAGCCGGCATTACCTTGGCGATTATCAACAGTCAGAAAAGTTATTGATGCTTGCTGAACCTTATTTACGTGGTCTAAGTGATAATATTCTTAATCGATTATGGTATGTATTTAGATATGTTAATAGTTTGCGCTTAAATACCCTACTGCCCTCTAAAGATGAACAAATAATATTAGATGATTGTTTGGAAAAAGTTAAAAGTTGGTCATCTTTAGGGCCGATATTAAGGCCTTATTTGGCTTTTATGTATATGGAAACTCATTATTGTGCAGGTAATTTTAGCGAAACACGTCGCTTATGCCTAGATGCTATCGATCTTGCACGGGCTATGAAATTCACCTTATTAGAAGGTTTTCTATATGAGCGAACAGCGAATCTTTTTTTTGAGCAGCAACATGATCAAGCGGATTGTTATTTACATCAATCGCTCACTGCTTATCAGCATTGCTCGGCTTTGGTTAAAGTTCAACAGCTTGAGAATAACTACGGCATCGTACTAGAAAATACTTCAGATGTTCCATCATTAAAAGGACTGGCACAACAACTGGATGTAGACTACTTATTACAAGCAACACGTTCGATTACTCAGCAATTAGATATTAATTCCTTACTCGAAACCATTTTACAGGCGGTAATGGAGCGTTTAGGGGCGAAATCAGCCTATTTACTTGTTGTGCAAGACGATGTCTTGCAATTAATGGCCAAAGGGGAAAAGCAAGAGAATATTAGCGTACAGTTAGCTGAGGATCAAACATTAGAAGCTTTAGATTTATCACTTGCGATTGTTAATTATGTACACCATACGGGGCAATTATTAGTTTTAAAAGATGCTACCCGCGAAGGTGATTTCACGACCGATAAGACAATTAAAGACAGAAACCTTAAATCTATTTTTTGTATTCCGCTAATAATTAAGCAACAAGTATTGGGCGTTTTATATTTAGAAAATAAACTAATAGCCGAAGTATTCACCAAAGAGCAAATTGAATTAACTAAATTGCTGAGCTCTCAAGCGGCTATTGCTTTGCAGAATACCTTATTGCTTCAACAAGCTCGAGCCAGTGAAACAGAAATAAAACAGCTGAATAAAACTTTGGAAGAAAGAGTTACCCAAAGAACAAAGGCACTCAATACCGCAAATGAAGAATTGAAAAATTTTGCCTATGTTGTCTCTCATGATTTAAAAGCCCCCCTACGAGCAATTAATCAGTTAGCAGGTTGGATCAGTGAAGATTACGCTAGTTCCTTTGATGCCGAAGGTCGAGAGCAAATGCAATTATTACGTAGTCGCGCTAGGCGTATGCATGACATGATTGAAGGAATATTACAATATTCTCGCGTTGGACGACTGCACGAACAAGAGGAATTAATTGATATCGCTCAGTTACTTGAAGATGTCATTCGATTTTTAGCCCCCCAGCCTATAATTAGTATTAGCCTTATAGGCCAGTTTCCTGTTATAACTGGTGAAAAATTAAGGGTATTTCAAGTCTTCCAAAATCTTATTGATAATGCCATCAAATATAATGATAAGGCGCAGGGAGAAATTGAAGTCAGCTGCCTTAATAACGCCACCGAATGGATCTTTTATGTTGCCGATAATGGTCCTGGCATAGCGCCACAATATCAACAAAAAATCTTCCACTTATTTCAAACATTAACAGCTAAAGATCAATCAGAAAGTACTGGTATTGGTTTAAGCTTAATAGAAAAAATTGTGCATAGTTGGCAGGGTAAAATTTGGCTAGAATCAGATGGAGTACAAGGCTCTAAGTTTATATTCAGCGTACCTAAACCTATAAAAAATGAATAATATTAAACCTATTTTATTAGCTGAGGATGATCATGTTGATATTATGACCGTTCGACGTGCTTGTAAGCAATTAAACGTGCTAAATGAATTAGTGGTAGCCAATAATGGTGAAGAGGTCATTTGCTATTTAGATGACCCTAAGGTGCCCTTACCTTGCCTTATTATTTTGGATATTAATATGCCCAAAATGAATGGCCTTGAATGTTTAAAAATACTCAAACAGCACAGTGTTTATAAAAGTATCCCCGTTTTTATACTTTCTTCTTCTAGAGAGCAGCAGGATGTTGATAGCAGTTTTTCTGGAGGAATTTCAGGGTACATTCTTAAACCAGTAGAATTTAATGAATTTCTTCACTCAATTAAAGTATTAAATAGTCATTGGACTGTGGGCAGTTGATGGCCGCTATACAAGTCTTATTAATTGAGGATAACTTAACTGACCAAATGGGATTTAAGCGCTTTGTTAAAAAAAATGCGCTGAACTATGATTATCAAATTGCTAGCTCAGTTAGCGAGGCTTTAAGTTTACTATCAACGCATAGCTTTGATATTGTTTTAGCTGATCATGCCTTAGGCGATGGCACGGCCTTTGACGTATTACCACATATCCCAAGCACTCCCGTTATCATGATTACAGGTAACGATAATGCGACTATTGCAGTTAAAGCCTTAAAAGCAGGGGCTTCGGATTATTTAACTAAAGATATTGAATCCTCTTATTTGGAACTCTTGCCAATTACAATTGAGAATGCACTTCAAGCTCAAGCGATTAAAAATGAATTGGAAAAGCACCGAGAGAATTTAGAAGTTTTAGTTGAACAACGAACTAGGGAACTACAAACAGAAATTGAAAAACGTAAAGAAATTGAAAAACAACTGCGTATTTTAGCTATTTCTTTTGAAACGCATGAGTCTATTGTTATCACTAATGCTCAAGGTAGCATCATCAAGGTTAATAAGGCATTTACTACGCTTACCGGGTACAGTGCTGAAGAAGCCATTGGCCAAAACATGAGTATTCTGAAATCAGGTCATCAAGATCAGAAATTTTATACTAACATGTGGGCTAAATTACTAGAAACAGGTCAATATGAAGGGGAGCTGTGGAATCGCTGTAAATCAGGCCGCGTCTACCCTGAATACCTGACCATTACTGCTGTAAGAGATCATGATGGCAGTGTCATAAATTATGTCGGGCTATTAACTGATATTACTGAACAAAAAGCAGCTGAGTCGGAGATTAAAAAACTCGCTTTTTATGACGCCCTTACCTCTTTAGCTAATCGACGTTTATTAATTGATCGCTTAGAGCATGAATTAGCCATTGCTAAGCGTATCAATGCTTACGGCTCATTAATTTATTTAGATTTAGATGATTTTAAACCTTTAAATGATACCTATGGGCATCACATCGGTGATGAGCTACTTATTCAAGTGGGGCAACGACTACAGGCAGTATTGCGCGAAGAAGATACACCTGCAAGGATAGGTGGAGATGAGTTTGTGGTCTTGATTCATGCATCAGAAAAAAGCTTTGAGCATGCACTTAAGAATGCAAAAATAGTATCTAAAAAGATTCAACAGGAACTCAATAAAGCGTACTTTCTTGATAATAGAGAACATTACTTTTCATGTAGTATTGGTATCACTATTTACCCTGAAAATGGCCATGATTCTGACAAAATCATGCAGCATGCGGACAAGGCTATGTATTGTGCTAAGCATGCTGGAAAAAACACTATCAGCCTTTTCGATGGTGAAAATACCAACCTAATTTAAACTTTTATCTTAGTATAGTTATTGATAGATTTTTTCTTGGATTCCCCCGACTACGACTGGTTCTTTTGACTAACACCTCCTCAAACTCGGAAAATAAACCAAACCCAATAGTATTAACGTAAAAACTGCAAAATAAGGGCGACTATCAGACAAAACTTGCTGTTGTTTAGCAAACGCTGGAATTTGCAGTGCCTTGTTGAGCTGCTCACTGGTTTCCAAGCGGTGATAAGACCAATCCACTTCCTTACTAAGCTGTTGTAAATAGGATTCGTACAACTTGGTTAAATGCTGGTCTCCACCCACTTTGCCACTACCAAAAGGGGCATTACGCGCGTTGTACCCTTCTACGGGGACAGATGAAGTCGGCGCCATGCCAAATGTTGATCGATGAGGAACGTCATCTTGTTTATAAAAACCTTGCTGTTGACCTTGGTTATTATATTTAGGGATGGGGACATTTTGCAAGCCCCCTACCCCCACTAACAGCCCTTTCAGCTTACTTTTTAAATCGCTAAAATCTGTTTTATAACGAGGGTTCACAGGGGGAGCTTCTTGTCCATCGGTTAAAAAAACAATATGACTACCACTGTCCTGTAGTTGGGTAATAGTACTCGCTAATCCTTTGCTGATACGGCTATCAGCTGACCATGCCATCCGCCAGTCTATGTTATCAATAACACTATCAATTTCTGCATAGGACGAGCAAACTTCGATAGGTTCAAACAATAGCGTTGAATTTCTTTCAGTAAAAAGTCCTATGCCGACTTTGGATTGACAGGGAAGTTTTAATACCAGCGCGTTCAGTGCCTGTTTAACAAATTGTAACCGACTGACCGCTTCATCTTTTAGCTGATAATCTCTGGCATTCATGCTCCGCGTTATATCCACAATAAAGGTAAAGTTATAAACAGGCTGGTTTTTGATTATCTGAGGTTTAATAAACAGAGCTAGCATAGTCAATAAGGCAATGCTTAAACAATAAAACCGGTAATCTTTTAGATTTTTTGATAGATGTTGTAGATTCATAGGGTTAAGGCAAGCCTCGCGGAAAGCCTGGTACGGTAGCCCATAGTTTTGCTTTTTTTTCAGGAATAGGATCATCATTTTCCATGGTGATACGATCCATTTCTGGCAATAAACGCGTGGCAACTTCTAAATTATATTTTGCATCCCAATAACGGCTGTCCAGCGCCAAAGCTTGTCGATAAGCTTGTTTTGCCAAAGCGGCCAACGCTGTTGCTTCATTAATCTGCATCGACTCAGCAAGCTCAATGGCTTGAGTTAAATAGGTGTTACCTAGGTTATAGCGAGTAATGGATTGTATTTTCTGACTGCCCTGATTAATAATTTGACTCAAATCAGCTTGTGCTTCTTTATAGCGATGTTTCTTTTTCAGGTAAGTTGCACGCGCCAGTTGTAACTCTGGTGAACTATTTTTCAATTGCTCAGGCTCCACATCTTTACCTTGATTTAACTGAGAGATTAATTGATTAGCATTTGCTATTTGGTAATAAGAAAAAGCATTTTGCAGAGCTATCACTGAGAAAATTAATAATGCTCCCCAGACTGTATAATGGCGAATGACTTTTATCATGGACGTGCCTCGGCCAGTTTAAATGCCAATAACAGACTAATCAATAGCGTTGCTAACAGATAGCACGGGGTCGACAAGTCCTGTTTAGGTATTTTTTCTTCATAATGTAAGGGCATGTTTTCTAATTTGTTAATATCATTTATGGCTTCTTGTACGGCATCAGGGTTTTCTGCTTGATAGGCTTTGTATGGAATACCTAAACTGTTAAAAAACAAATGCAAATAGCGTTCGGGCATTGCGCTTGCATTATCATCTCGTGAGTCTTCGGGTTTTTCATATAGACCAGGACTGTTTTCACTGCGCATAAAAATCCAATACAAACGAATATTTTGCTGCTTAACCCAGCGCCTTATTTTTGCCTCGCTATCAGGGTCGATAATCGCTGCGCCATCTGAAACTAGGAGGATAATCCGCGAGCCAGTTTGTGAGGTTTGCTGTTGAAAATACGATAAGCCCATTGCCAGTCCTTTGCTGATATTGGTATAGGCTAGTGCGGGTAAATCAGTAGCAGAAACTGCGGCAAGTGCCGCTTGTTTATTTTCTGTCAATGGCATAAAAAATAACGCTGAGGTACTATATCCGGCTACCCCGATTCGATCATGTTTGCGTGTGTTAATAAATTCACTTAATAATCGTTTGGCGGCACTGGCTTTGGATTCTTCACTGCCATCGGGTGCCTTCCCTGCATAGGTATAATCCATACTTTTACTTCTATCTAGCAATAACACGATATGTGCGCCATAACCAATTCGTTCCCTGCTTTGTTTACCTCGATTCAAACCTGCCAGAGCAAGCACTAGGCAGGTAATGGCGGCAACAGCAATAAGCTTTATCAGTATTGATACACTGGTTGATAGCGGATCGTCAGGTATTATTTCTATAGATGGGTGGTTACTCTGGTTGACACCATTATTAAATAAGGGGAGTAAGGCCATCAATAAAGCCAATAATGCCCATGGATAATCCACGGCAAGGTTCATCGCTTACCTCGCTCTACCTGAAGACAATGCCGGCACAAGCTTTTAATTTTATCGCTATCGTTTTTGCTACCTCTACTGGCAGAACTAAAAAAGTGCTGATTAGAATAATTAAAAAACCAGTTTAATTCATCATTAAGCGTTTGATACTCAGGGAATCGCTGATAAAAACTAGCTAATTGATGATGAAACAAAGGCTTGCCATTTAACTGTTTTAACGCCTTATGCATAATACTTAACATATCAGTCAAATCATCGTCCGATAATTTAGCTAATTTTCGTGAAGGTTTTTTAAATATTTGATATTTTGGTAAAAAAGTTAACATCCCGTAGAGCCAAGCCAAGTAAACCGCAAACATAAAAGTAATAAGCAAGCTTACTATCAGCCGATTGAGTGAGCGAGTACTGTCTAATAAAGGCGCAGAAGTGTTTGGGCGCATATATTCTTTACCATCATCTTTTCTAATAGCGAGTTCGCGTAAGGGAGCGGCAGTAAAACTCCAGCTTGGAACCTTTTTTTCTATGGCATTGTCAAATTGACTAAACTGTAAGAGAAACCCAGGTAACTCAAGCATTTTAACGGCTAAAGGCGCATAAAAAAGTTGATAAGTCAGGTCAATTTGATAGCGAATCCCTTCTTGGGTTTTAATTTTATCAATTTTAACCTTATTCAAATTAAGCCAGCGATTCACCTCTCCCTTACTGGGAATACTGCTAGTTTGTAAAGCCAAACCATCTCTAGCTTCTATAATAATGCGCTGTTTTATTTCATCACCCATCACATAACCAAAAGGGCGAGGTGTTTGTACTTGAAAGTGTGTAATCGGTTCGTTAATTGAGCTAGAACAGCTGCTCAATAATAAGGCGATAACAAAAATAAAAAAAACGTTAATTCGCATCTTTGTTAACCTGCGAGTTGTAAAAAGTATTGACTAATAGATTCAGCTCGATAACCTTGCTCCATAAATAACGGCTCACAACCAAAGCTTCTAAAACAATGCTGTAATTGTTGTTTTCTTTGTTTAAATGCACGTTGAATTTTCTTTTGCAACGCAGGCCGCATCCATAAAGTCCGTGTTTTTCCTTGCTCCAGATCAGAAATTCTCATCATTCCCCAACGCGGTAAATCACAACTTTCTTTTTTATCCCATAACACCAGCGGAACGACTGTATGCCTATTCAGTCTTTGCATTTGTTGTTGAATCATTTTAATTGGCATATAAAAATCAGATAATAGAAACACCAAGGCAGAGCTATTAGGTAGGTAGTCTGCCGCTTGTAATAAGCTGCCTGCCTGACCTGTAAAGATTGAGGCTTTAATCTGTTGAGCAATGTCAGTCACTCGCCCTTGCTGTAAATTAGCTGGCGAAATGAGTAATTGATGGTTAAGCACTTGACCACAGCCAACAAAGCCAAACCGATCACCTGTCGCATGAGCCGATTTAGCCACCGAAAGCAGGCAATCGGCCACTGCCTGTGGTTTATTGTAATTGCCGTGATAGCCCATAGAGGCTGATAAGTCAGCCAGTAAAAAAACGTCCAGACGGGATTGTTGCTGAAAAGATTTAACCTGATACTGAGAAAAAGGGTTGAGCAAACTGGCTCTTAAATCTATATGTCTTGGGTCAGGTGCGTTAATCAAGGGTTGATGCTGTTTAAATAGAATGCCATTGCCGATGACCTTACTTCGGTGAGCACCTGGAAACACACTATTCTGAGCCGCTTTACGGTAATAAAAAATATTGTTTTCTAGCATCTTACAACGATTTAAGATTGATTAATAACGAGCATTACAAATGCAATGCTAAAGAGTAAATACACAGGGATGCTAAATTTTAAAGGGCTGGTAATAATCAGTTTAACAACACCTGAGACATTTTTATGTTGCCGGTTGTACAGTGATTCGCCCAGTAACCAAAGCAGTGAGTTAGCAATAATTAATGCCACAATGCTTAATAGACTCGCCTCGGTAAACAAAAATGATTTGTCGGTTAATAGCTCTGCCCGTTCATTGGTATGAACTAAGTTTGCCATTAATATTCCTAAGATTAACGCACCCTCATCAAAAGCAACCAGAAAAAAACCATAGCTGAAGGAACGAAAACGTTGGCAACTTGCTTTGAACTGGGTTGACCTTTCAGTCAGATAAACAAGTGGAAGACTCAGGCAAAAGAGTAATATCCCGATAATACTGATTAATGCCCAGAATTTAACCCCAATAGCCGAGTTAAGTGAGGTTGTGTAATAAGAAGCATAAGAAATGCCACTAAAATTATCCAAACGTTCGGCAATAATGGCACAGATAAAACCAACACCTGTCCAGTTTAAATAAACGCCCAGTAAATCGTTGAAACCACTTTCTGGGGTGATTGCTTTAAAAAATGTTTGTTTAGTCATAGCTTTGTAACTCCATAATTTTGTGCACGTACCTGCTATTAAGGGTGTAATACCAATCCCAATATATTTATACTTGAGCTGAGAAATTGTCATTCCTGCAGGCTCTTAGCAGGAATCTATGTGTGACAATGGATTCCCGATTAAAGATTTCGGGAATGACGACTATTGCAGTTATTATTTATTGGGATTGGTATGATTCCTCTCTCAACATCCAGCAATTTTATTAATTACGGCGCGGCAATTCCCTCAAGAATGCCTGTTATTAATTCGGGTATTAGCTGTTCTTGTCGATAACTGTAAATTGGATTTAAAAAAATCCTGTGTGCCATGGTGACTTGAAATACAGATTGTAAATCTTCTGGTAATAAGGTATCTCGATTTTCCAGCCAGGCATTCACTTTGGCTGCTCGAATTAAAAAACTCATGCCTCTGGGGCTGGCTCCCGACTGAATAAGTTGATCCATTTCCACATCGGCTAATTTAATACCGTATTGTTTAGGATATTTACTGGCTTTCCATAAATCTAGCGCATAATTTTTTAACATGGCACTGGGCTGAATACTTTTTTGAATCTGCTGGGCTAATTCATTCAGTTGGTAGTAGGCAATTTCCCCTGTTTCCATGCCGCCAATTAAGCTATCCACATCATGAAAGCGAGAATTAAAAATAAGTTCTTTTAATAAAGCGTCATCTGCCGGCATATCGATATTGATTTCCATCATAAACCGGTCGCGGGCAGCTGCGGGTAATTCAAATGTTTCTTCTTTTTCTATTCGGTTTCTATCTGCAAAAACCTGTATATGTGGGAAGTGGTATTCTTGATTAAAGGCACTGATACTTCTTTCTGCCATCACTCTAAGTAATAGAGAATGAACTTGAGGACGGGCGCGGTTTATTTCATTAAAGAAAAAAGTTGCTAAACTCTCACCTTGTTTAAGTAAGGGGCCAGGGTCTACTTGTGGATTACCTTTATTATCAAGGTAGGTGTAATAAATCAAATCTGCTGGCATTAAATCTATGGTGCCTTCAATCCGTTGGTAATCTCCACCCAAGCCTTGTGCTATGGCACGCAACAAAGTAGTTTTGCCAACACCTACATTACCTTCTAGCAATACATGTCCGCGTGCAAAAACAGCAATAATACAGTTCCTTACCGCTTGTTGTTGGCCTAAAATCGTATGGTTGATTTGCTGCTCAAATTGTAAGGCTAAATCACGCCAGTCGCTTAGTTGATTATTCAAAATATATTATCCAAAAAAACTCCAGCTCGGAGGGGAGCTGGAGTAAACACTAACATTAGTCTTTACTGGAGGTAGCTTAATTTCTCCAGAAAGGGATAAAATTTCTATACCTTTTTGACGACAAGGAAAATCTTGCCAAGATGAGGCGTCTTAAATCTCATCCACGTCATAAACAAAGGTGCCTGTCTTGTTAAAATGGGCTGACCGCTGTTTATTGCGTGCTTCCATTTCTTTAATTGAGGCTGATTGCTTATTCAGTTCGTTGGAATCGTGCTTGGGGTCATATTTACTCCCAGCTACTTTTGCAGGATAACCTGGCTTAGGCTCCCAGCAATTTCCGGGTTCTTTACAATGAGTACCGTCATAAGCCTGTGCAGTGAACGATACAGATGCTGTTAATAAAACAGCGGTTGTTAACAGTTGCTTTTTCATTTTTATCTCCTGAATTATTTTTTCAGCCACTTTGCTTTTTTGGGCTTACCTACGTAAATAGAACGTACCCAAGCCATGATTTGCAGCATTTCATCGGTATTAAAATTAACGTACTGAGGCCCCATCATGCCTTTAGCTCCCCCAAATAAAATCTCAAATAAGCCTTTATCCGTCGCAATGCTTGGATATGTCCAGTAATCATCTGCCAACCCTGGCCCTAGTTTTCCTTCTGCCTCATGCCCATGACAACCGGAACAGCCTGTCATATACAGGCTTTCGCCGTGTTCAATGGCTTCTTTATCCGTGTTATATGGATTCTTGCCTTCTTTCATAAACTCTTTAAAAGCGGGCGTATTTCCTCCTTTTTTAGCGAAACTCATATCCAGTGCACTTCCAAGGAGCGCATGCCGTAGAGTTATATCTGCCTGTGCGGTTGTACCGATAAGAGCAGTTGCTAGTACTGCGCTTGTCACTATTATTTTAAACGTCATCATTTATCCTATTATTTGATAGTGTCACGACTTAGATAACAAAGGAATTCCTTCATCTTCCAGCAACTCTTCAATTTCATAGTGCTGCTGCTTAATAAAGCTATTCAATTGATTTAACAATGCTGCTTCACCTTTACGTACCGCCATAGCGGTACTGTAGTGCTGGCCTACTTTTTTGCCATCCGCACGGGTGCTACTATCAGGAACAACAGTCATTGTTAAGGGTGTTGCAGACTCTTTAACATAGCGTGCCGCTGAAGGCCCCCAAAGAACAGCTACTTCAGCCTTTCCACTGGATATATCACCGATCATTTTGCTCACATCATATTTAACATATTGGTTTCGGCGTGACTTAAAGCCAACCAATTCTTTGTTATAGTTAAAAGTATCGCTATATCGACCAATCGCTCGAACCATTATTTCTGAGGGTGTTCCAGGAATATAGCCAATTCGGCTAACTGAACGCAAAACATCACTATCCCAACTTTTTAAATCTAAATCATCGTCTTCTCGTGAAATAAAGGTATAGCCAGAGCGATAATAAGGCTGCGTGGTAGCAACCCTTGGATCACCTGCATCAACGCCAATAACAACATCACATAGACCTTTATTTAAAAAATCACGGACAAAATAACGTGGATCTTTCCAGTAGACATATTTGATTTTACGATTTAAGTTTTGCCCCATTAAGCGGGTTAGCTTATTTTCAAAGCCTTCTCCTTTTTTATTGGAGTAAGGCATTTCATTTTCAGCTGCGCAAACTTTAAGCACTTCGCCTGTGGGTGCTGAAGCTATCTCTGGCTGTGCGTTTGCGGTACAGCCAGAAATTAATACCAGCCCCGTTAGGCAGAGTAATTTCGATTTTAATATCATGTTTTTATCTGTTAATAGTGTGAGTTTGTGTCGGGTGAATAAGTAATCGTTATCCACCCGACATACGCCTTATCAATCCAGTGCAAAAGTCATTACGCCACCACCCATTTGGGTGTAATGCGCCAATTCTTTAAACGCACCTACCGCACCCAAACCAGCAGTGGGGTCTTGTAAGTCAAAGACTAAACCCACACCAGGCCAGCCGCCTACACCATAGTAAATAGAAACAAATTGTTTACCATTATGCTTATAAGTAATCGGATGACCAATTACCCCAGAAGGCAATTTAAACTTCCAAAGCTCTTCACCATTTTTTGAGTTAAGCGCTTTGATATAGCCATCTAATGTACCGTAGAAAACTAAGTCGCCAGCTGTCGCCATGGTGCCGCCCCAGATTGCAAATTTCTCAGCAATTTCCCACTTGAATTCGCCAGTTACACCATCCATAGCTTTCACTTGACCCAGTGTTCCTTTAGGTCCTGGATACATGTTTAGCGTTGCGCCGACAAAAAATTGTCCTGCTCGATATGGCAGCATGAATGGTTCCCAATCCATACAGATATGGTTGGTACCCATAAAGAATGTTTTCTTAACAGGGTCATAAGATTCAATCCCCTGATTGTGGTAACCCATCGCTGAAGGGCAAATTCCTTTTGCTTCATGATCCATATGAGTTGAATACTCTGGGTCACGAATTGGCAGACCTGTTTTTAAATCGACTTTTTTAACCCAGTTAACGGTATCATCAATTTTAAATGCATTAACTAGGTCACCATTTTCACGGTTCAAGGTATAAACCAAACCGTTTCTATCAGGGTGAGTCAGCAATTTAGTCATTTTTCCATCGACCATTTGCTCAGATAAACCCATGTAGTTCACACCGGCATAATCCCACTCATCATGAGGTGTTTTCTGATAACCAAATTTAGCTTTACCGGTATTAACATCACGCCCCCAAATGGTCATTGTCCATTTATTATCACCCGGTCGCATGGTTTCGTTCCAAGGCGCAGGATTGCCTGACCCGTAGTAAACCATTTCTAAATCACTATCGTAAGCGTACCAACCCCAGTTAGTACCGCCGCCGATTTTCCATGCATCACCTTCCCAAGTTTTGGTGCCTAATCCATATTGTCCGTAATGTGGATTAGCGTCATTAAAACCTTCACCAATACCAATATCTTTATCAGGCCCTGTTGCATAGACTCGCCAAACTTGTGAGCCATCTTTAATGTTATAGGCTGTCGCGTAACCACGCACGCCCAACTCAGCACCAGCACTCCCAACAATCACGAGATCTTTAGCAACGAAAGGAGCAGAGGTTAAGGTTGAACCCATGGCAATATCAGAGTTCTCTATTTTCCAAAGCATTTTTCCCGTTTTAGCATGAATGGCAACAACATGCCCATCTAGCTGATCTTGAAAAATAGTCGGAGGATAATCTTTAGTCCCTGGTGCATAAGCCAAACCCCTGTTCACGACATCACAACAGGCAACAGCACGTGCTGCTGGGTTTTGCTTAGGTTTGTATTCCCACAAAATTCTATCCGGATCATCCAAATCCAGTGCAAAAATATTGTTTGGGAAAGGAGAGTGGACATACATAATACCGTCAACCACCAAAGGCCCACCTTCATGACCATTCAGAACACCTGTAGAAAAAGACCAGACAGGTTTTAGCTTGTGTACGTTCTGGATGTTAATCTGGTACATGCTACTATAATGACTGGCATTATAATCTTTGGTCTGCATAACCCAGTTGGTGTTCTGCTCTGATAAATCCTCTAATTTCTTATTAGCGTTTACTTGCTGGGATACGGCAAAAATTGCACTGGAAACCAGTATAGTAGTTCCCATATTACGAGCAAATTTTTTAATTTGCATGATTCCTCCTGATTGATTTATTTAAAAGCATTTGCCAAAGCTTTGGTAAAAAAGCCACTGATCAAGCGAAAATAAATTGGCAAATGCTTAGGCATATTGTATTTATTTAACGATTGTTCGAATACGGAATAAATGACTAATAAAACAGGAATAAACCTTGCGCAAAGCCAGGAAATATTCCCACGCCACTGCTTTTACTTATAAAAAGGAAAAGCTCCTATATCATTTAAAAGAAGAATTATTCATGATATTCCTTTTTTTAAGTGATTAACCATGACTAAAATTAGTGTTTTACTTGTTGACGACCATGCAGTCGTTAGAGAAGGATATAAATCTTATTTATCTCTCTCGGAAAAAATAAGCACCATTTATGAAGCCGATTGTGGTGAATCAGCGTGTCAATGCTATATGCAACAGCCGGCTGATGTTGTGGTGATGGATTTATCCATGCCAGGCATGGGAGGACTAGAATGTATTAGGCGATTAATGAGTCGTGCACCACACTGTAAAATTCTGGTTTTCAGTATTCATAACGAGCTAATTTATGCAACACGCGCGATTAAATCAGGTGCTAAAGGATATATCAGTAAAAGCAGCGTACCGGAAACTTTGGTGAAGGCTGTTTGCTCTATCGCACAAGGAGAAACCTATATTGATGCGGTAATGGCTCAACAACTCGCGGTTAATATGATTATTGAGCAAAGTGATGAGTCTAAAATCAAATTACTTTCCTCACGAGAGTTTGATGTTTTTTGTTTACTAGCCAATGGCAATAGCCCTCGCGATGTGGCAGAAAAACTCCACTTGAGTTACAAAACTGTGTGCAATCACAGTACAGCCATTAAAGAAAAACTAGCGGTTAAGACTATTGCTGAGTTTACCCTGATGGCAACGCGACAAGGGCTAATAGAGCATGAGAAGTTATCTGACTAATTTGTTGTGATGCCTTGCAATGATCCTTATATACCCTGGCTATTACGAATCAAGATTATTTTTCAGCCTGCTCTAAACATACTTGAGATTTACCCACAAACTGCCCAAACGCTCGACTTCCCTCACCCACATTAATCTGTTTTAATTCCTTGTCCGTTTGAGTATCAAATACGCTCAAACTTCCATCAAACCAGTTCAACACAAATAAATGCTGATTTTCTTCATCTACAGCGATATTTTCAGGGTACTCGCCTGTTTTTAAAACATGAATGAGTTTATGAGTTTTAGTATCTAAGACACTCACGGTATTTTCCAGCTGATTACTAACATAAACCTTGTGCTGCTTCCTGTCTACAGCCACACCATAGGGCATGCGCCCCACTTTAATCCGCTTTATTTCAGCTAAATTAGCTAAATCAACAATACTCAAGGTATTGCCTTGTGAATTGGCAACATAGGCAAACTGCTTATCCATTGCTAGTGCAAAAGGCGCGCGACCGACGCTTATAGTTTTAACCACCCTAAAGTGATGCGTGCCTATCACTGAGATACTATTACTTTCTCTATTGAGCACCCACACTTGTGATTCACAGGCATTAGTCGCTATCCCTGCTGGAGACTTTCCAACTGCAATTTTTTTTATCATGCGCCCTGTGCCAGGATCAATGACACCGACTAAATTTCTACTCCAGTCACTATAATAAAGATGCCTATTGGCAAAAACAGCACCAAAAGGACTGCCGCCAACGCTGATATGCTCTAAGGGAATCAGTTTTTTGCTATCAATAAAACTGATCATACCCTGTTCAGGATAGGTTACTGCAAACCATGGATTATGAGAGCTGATAGCTACACCTGCCGGGCCTTTAAGTGTTGGAATCTTTGTTTTTAACGATAAATCATTACGTTCAAAAACACTAACACTCTCCCCCTGCTGCTGATTAATATAAAAATAAGGGGCGCTGGCTATAAAACCAGAGAAACCAAACAGCAGCAGAGCAAGAGATAATCGAAGCATCTTTAGTTTTCCAGCCTTTCTTTTAAGCCTTTCAAGCCATTTTCAATAAAGCTATTCATTGCCTTAACGGACGATGCATCATTCAGCCTTTCTGGTGGGCTATTACTGGTATCTCCACGGTAAAAACGACTTTTCCATTTAACTTTGGTCTTATCATCCTCGGCAATTAATTGAATCGCTGTCGTATAAGAACTCACAGGAAAGACATCTGTATTTTCAGTATTTAAGCGATAATTGTATTCGTGGTCAGTATCACTAAAATAATCCAGACCTTCTGATAGCACACCACTTTCCAGAGTTAACTTGCGCTCGCTGCCTGATTTGTTATTACCATCCCCCTCACTGGATAGTACATCAGGATGCCAATCTGAAATCTTGTCAAAGTGTTTAACCACTGCCCAGACCTTATCGACAGATGCATTAATAATAATGCTTTTATCTGCTTTTTTAGGTGTGGGTCCATGGGCATAGGCTCCCAGAGAAATTACTGAGAAGGAAATAAAAAATAGTCGGCTTAAGTTCATGCTCACCCCAATTAAGAAATTGATATTATTAAATATAAATCAGGGGGTGTATTGGGAAGGACTCTTGTATTTGTACGGGAATTATTCCTTAGAAGTGAGGATTATTGAATTTTCGCTCCTTAGTGCTTCATAAGTCCCAACAATATTGCAATATGTGTCAATTCGGCAATGCTGGATACTTGTAATTTTTTCTTAATTTGAGTAACGTAATTTGCTACCGTCTTATAGCTTAAACATAACTCATCCGCTATTTTATGCGACGTTAATCCCTTAGCCAATAAGCGGAAGATATCAAACTCTCGTGCTGAAAATGTTTGTATGGTAGATTGAAAGTCATGTTCCGAAACTTCACCCCTACTTTTTTTGAGCAGGCCGTGCTCAACATAACGCCGTCCATTGTGAATACTCTCTATCGCACCGGGTAAAATTTCAGGCGCACTGTTTTTAGTAATATATCCCTTTGCGCCTGCATTCATAGCCCGATCAACATAGACCTGCTCATCATGTACACTAAAAACCAGAATATTAACCTGTTCACCCCGCAGTATAAGACGCCTTATGGTCTCTAAGCCTCCTATACCTGGCATAGATAAATCTAACACAATAATATCAGGCTGGCAGGACAGATAAAGCTGAATAGCTTGTTCACCGCACTCCGCTTCAGCAATCACTTCTATATTGGAGGAAGTGGCGAGTAGCAATTTAAACCCCGCCCTTACTACTGCATGATCATCAACTAACAAAACTTTAATTTTACTTTTCATCATAGAGGAATTTCTGCCTTAATTTTCAGTCCTTGGCTAACTTGAGACTGTATTTTGAACTCACCGCCTAATAGCTTTATTCTTTCTTCCATGCCTAATAGACCAAACCCAGGCGCTAGTTGTTCAAGATTACACCCTAGCCCATCATCAGTAACAGATAAAATCAGTCTATCTGGCTCTTCGCTAATATGGAGACTAATACTCACCTGCCCGGCTTGTGCATGACGGATAATATTGGTTAAACTTTCTTGAATCACACGAAAGATTTGTATCACGATGGTTTGTTCTAGCTGGTCTACTGCATCGTCATAATGTAAAGTAAACACCGTCGATGTATTTCTCAGCTCCCAGTGGTGTAGCAAATCTTCTAACGTAGCTTTCAAGCCTAACTCAGTTAATATTAATGGATGTAATTGTTTCATCATTGAGCGAACAACTATCATTAAATGGTCGCAGATTTCAATCATAGATGCGGTGATTTTCGGGGTGTCTGATTTTTCATGCGCTGCCGTCACGGCCATCACTTTAATAGCCGTCAATGATTGACCAAACTCATCATGTAATTCTTGAGATAAACGTCGCCTCTCTTCTTCCTGAATTTCCAATGAATGCTGAGTCAATGCTCTATTTTGTTTCTCCGTTTTATCCAGCACTTCAGTCATATGGTTAATAGCTTTAGCTATATCATCATATTCTTGAGTAGAAAAATCCGCTAGTTTTTTCTGGTAGTCACCCCTTTCAATTCCCTTAAGGTGTTCAATGATTGAATGAATAGATTTTATAGTTTTGTTAAACACTAATTGAATGGAAATGAATGTCAAAAAAATCAGAACTAATAATGATGAAAAAAAGGCAATGCTTTCCTGCCAAGCTTCAGCGATTTCATCCATTGGATTAGCTTGGATAATCAGTATTAACGACCCTTTGTTGAAGGTTTCAATTGGATACTCCACTTTAGGATATTCACTGATCACTAAATTAATAAACCAGTCAGGCGGTGTTTCATCGGACTCATCCCGCGTAGGTTGAGTAGAAATATCTACTACCTCACCTAACGGTGTTTTTAGTTGAATGTTTAAATGCCGCGTTTGTTCCAACCCACTCAAACGAAACATCCAGTCAGTTTGTTGGGTCTTCTTAGTCCCTATGCCTATCTTGATCAGTTGTAATGCCAGACTAATGGAAGAATCTACTTCATTACTGACCGACTGCCGTGCTTGCCAAATACCAATAGACCCACCGAGTAAAAGAATGCACAGAGCAATCAATATAATTCTGATATTAATTTGGTAACGTAAACTCATCGGGAATTTGTCCTTATTTGCTATGACTGCACCCGCCATAGGCTGGAAAATGCTATCTTACTATTTTTTGGCACAGGATATATCATGAAGCATATTTTAGCGACCGGATTATTTTTAATCAGTTGTCAGGTTAATTCCGAAACAATATATGTCACACTAGAAAAAGATAACGCTTTGGCTGTTATTGACCCTGTTGCGGGTAAATTGCTTAAAACAGTCCCTATAGGACAACGACCACGCGGTATTGTGTTCAGTAAAGACCAGCAGCAGTTATATATTGCCACGAGTGACGATGACACCATTCAAATCATTGACATTAAAACGCTAAAACCCATCGGTACCTTACCCTCTGGCGAAGACCCAGAAACCTTTGCAATGAACCTCGGGGGCGATCAGCTTTATGTTTCTAATGAGGACGATAGCTTAGTGACCGTAATTGATATTAAACAAGCCAAAGCAATTAAACAAATTCCTGTTGGTGTAGAACCTGAACCGATCACTGTCAGCCCTGATGAAAAATGGGTAGCCAGTGCATCGGAGGCAACCAATATGGTGCATTGGATTAACCGTGAAACACTAACTGTTGAGGATAATACGCTAGTCGACCCTCGACCCAGAGGATTAAGCTTTAGCGCAGATAGTCAGCGGCTGTGGGTGACTTCTGAAATGGGTGGAACCGTTACTGTGCTAGATGCAACAAGTCACAGTAAAATTAAAACCATTAACTTTAATATTCCTGGAGTGAAATCTGAGAAAATACAACCCGTTGGAGTGATCGTCGACAAGAAAAATCAATGGGCTTTAGTCGCATTGGGGCCAGCTAATCGCGTTGCTTTAATTAATGCCCAATCCTTAGAAGTGGAAAAATATTTTCTGGTCGGACAAAGGGTCTGGAATTTGGCTTTTTCGCCCGATCAAAAACGAGTGTATACCACTAATGGTGTGAGTAATGATCTTTCTATTATTGATCTTGATTTGATGAAAGTCACTAAATCAATTGCTGTTGGGCGTTACCCGTGGGGCTTAGTGGTTAAGTAATTTGTTGGGTTAGGCTATATAGCCTAACCCAACAAACAAAGATAAGAAAATTACCTTTTTTCGTCAGCTTCTTCACCAATTGCGTATTCTTACGATCATGAACACCCATTCTTATCATCGTGAACACCTACTTTATTCACGCATTGGGTTGGGTGTATTTTTACCCTAAGTGTTCACCATCCGTCAATTCTGATTGTATTTTTCTCA